>OLOD01000714.1_pt1 | contig 25046 bp, 22 predicted proteins | sample 1671921 | NCBI WGS metagenome assembly OLOD01 (sample SAMEA3136626, study PRJEB25190) | human gut metagenome | biome: human gut; feature: human-associated habitat; material: faeces | place: Austria | collected 2013
AAAATTCTTCATTAAATGGTAAATATCAGGTTAAGGATTTTGTATGGCATATGGATCAGCGTGGTCACCAGGAACACCGCCAGCAAATTCAAATACAAGATCTGCTGGGTGCCCATCTCCACCACCGGGAACAGGGACATAAAGTCCCAATGAAACAACCCCACCAGTTGGGTGTACACACCGGCCACCAGCTGAATGGCACCGATAAAATACAAGAAGATCAGCGCAACTTTTTTATTCTCCACGCAAAAAAGCCTCCGTTCCCTGCAAAAATGCGTCCATCTGCGCGTCGGTACCGATGGTAATACGCACATAATTGTCAATCCGCGGCAGGTCAAAATAGCGAATGTAAATATGTCTTTGCTTCAAATAGAGGAACAGTTCCCGCATAGACGCGCCGTCCTTCGTTGCAAAAAGGAAGTTGGTGCGGGAGGGCAATACGGAAAAGCCCATCTGCTCCAGCGCCCGGCGCACCCGCTCCCGGGTGGTTATCACCGTCGCCGTGGTCTTGGCAAAATACGCCTCATCCTCCATAGCAGCCGCACCGCACAACAAAGACAAATTGTCCACCGTGTAGCTGTTGTAGGAATTCTTCACTGCTTCCAACACACCGATCAGCTCTGCGCTGCCGATGGCAAAGCCCAGCCGCAGCCCGGCCAGAGAGCGGGATTTTGAAAATGTGCCGCACACCAGTAAATTGGGATAGTCCGCCAGCAGCGGCACGGCACTGACGCCGCCAAAGTCCGCATAGGCCTCATCAATAATCACCACAGCATCCCGATTGCCCTCCAAGAGCGCCTGCACAAAGGGCAAGTCCTCACCAATAGAGGTGGGGGCATTGGGATTGGGCAGCACCACGCCGCCGTTAGGCGCCGCGTAATCCGCCGGATCCATGCGAAAATCCGCCGTCAGCGGGTGAGTCACAAAAGGAATGTGAAACAGCCGGCACCACACCGGGTAAAAGCTGTAAGTAATATCCGGAAAGGCAATGGGCTTGTCGCTGTTAAAAAAGGACTGAAAGGCCAGTGCCAGCACATCGTCCGAGCCGTTGCCCACAAATACCTGCTCCGGCGCCACGCCGTAGTGGCGGGCAATGGACGCCTTGAGCAGCCGGGCGTTGGCGTCCGGGTACAGGCACAGCGCTGCCGGGTCGTAACTGCGCAGCACCGCCTCCACGCCGGGGGCCGGTGGATACGGGTTCTCATTGGCATTGAGCTTGATCCGATCCGGGTCGCTGCTTTGCTCCCCGGGCACATACGGCTCAATCTGCCGCAAATTCTGTTTCCAAAGATGCTCCATAATCAAATACCTCGGCTTTATTTTACCACAAAGTCTAAAGCGGCGCAATAAACGCAAAAACAAATTTTTTTTGCATTTGCAGCACAATTTTGCAGCACTTTGCCGTACACAAAACCGCAGCGTATAAACGCAAATATCAAAATACGGCAAAAAACGCAAACAACTTGTCACACTTTGCAAGAAATGATACACTGTTACAGTAGTGGCACCCGGGTCGCTGCCAAATCAGAAAAGAAGGAGATTCTGTTATGAAGCACCGCACTTCCATAGCGGCAGCACTATTGCTGCTTATGTTTTTGCTCAGCAACACTTGCACAGCCTATGCTGCAGAAAATTTAACATTAAAGCGCACCACCGTTGCGCTGGGCTTAGGCGAAAAAGCCGCTTGTATTCAATTCAATAATTCTCGTATCCACCCTACCGACTGCACCTATCGTTCAGCAGACACAAGCGTACTGGCCGTTAGCAAATCCGGCGTGGTTACCGCCAAGAAAATCGGTACAGCCAAAGTGACCGTGCGTTACGGACGCCAAACCGCCGCTTGCACCGTTACGGTTAAGGCCGCTCCCACCAAATTAGCCGTTAAAGGCGGCAATGTGATTATCCAAAAGGGTGCCAACAACCATAAGATAAAGCTGCAATTTGCCCGTGGCACCGCAGCCTACACCGTTACATACAAAACCCGGGATTCTGCCATTGCCACAGTCACTCCGCAAGGCTACATTACCGGCAAAGCCAACGGCAAAACCCAACTGACCGTACGCACCTATAATGGTGTTACGGCACAGATTACCGTTCGCGTACAAAACAAGGCGCTGCCGCTGAATGCAAATGCCGCACAGTTGGCCTTAGACCACAACCATGTGACTCAAGTGGTTTATGGCAAATCCGTACAAAATCGCAATTTGGAAGGCTATATCATCACCCCGGCAAACGGCAAGTACAAAAAGACGCTGTTTATTGACTTTGCCATCCACGGCTTTGAGGACGATTATGCCAGAGACGGACAGCGTCTGACTGCCATTGCCAACCACTTGATAGCCCACTTTGCTTCCCACCCGAAGGAATTGGGCAATTACCGATTGGTTATTGTACCCTGCGCCAATCCGGACGGTGCCATTGCCGGCAAAAACGCACAACGCTCCGGCAAGAATGCCTTTGGGCGCTGCACCGCCGCGCATATTGATATAAACCGGGATTTCGGTCCGTTTAAGGGCAAAGAGACCCGTGCCCTGCGAGACTTTATTCTCCGCAGCAAGCCCAATGTGTACATCAATGCCCACGGCTGGCTTAACGAAACCTTAGGCACCAAAAAGCTGTGCCAAATCGTCAATCGCACCCTGCACTTAAACAAAATGAAAGACGGCGTCTATGCCGCAAACGAAGGCTACGCCATCGGTTGGGTACACAAAAAGCTGAACATTCCCTGCTGTTTGCTGGAATACAAGGCTCCAAACGCCCTGCACACCAAGGACAATGTTCGTATGATACGGGAAATTATCAAAGCGTATGCGTAAAGCAAAAGGGTGTCTGCTGTAAGCAGGCGCCCTTTTTATCGGGTTTGTTCAGTCAAATAATTCCGGTACCGCTTCCGCCGCCGTCGGGTCGTCCAGGGTCTCCACCCGGCGCAGATGCTTTTGAATAATGTCGTTACGGTGATCCGCCTCGTCCAGCACCTTGCCGGCCTCATCCACCTTTTTGCGTGCCTTTTGCAGCAGGTCGCCGAACTTCTCATACTGCATTTTAGCAGCGCCCAGCACCTGCCACACCTCCGTGGCTTTGCGGTTGATGGCCAGGGTGCGAAAGCCCATCGCCAGCGCATTAAGCAGCGCTGTCACCGTGGTGGGCCCGGCCAGCAAAATGCCCTGCTGCTGCAGCTTCTCCGCCAGTCCGCTGCGACTGCCCAGAATCTGCGCATACAGCCCCTCGGTGGCCAAATACAGCACCGCAAAGGGTGTGGTCTCCGGAGCAGAAATGTACTGACGCACCAGCTTGGCCTCGTCACGAACCCGCTGCTCCAGCGCCTTTTGGGCACTTTCCATGCCTTGTCGATCCCCGGCCTGAGCCGCTGCGGTCAAGCGTGCATAATCCTCCATAGGAAATTTGGAATCAATGGGCAGCCAGGCGTGACCGCTGCCGTCCGCCGCCGGGATCCGCACCGCAAACTCTACGCGACCGTTATACTTGGGATTGGTGGCCACATTGGTGTCATACATACCCGGCACCGTCTGGTCTAAAATATTGCCCAGCTGCACCTCCGCCCAGGTGCCTCGGCTCTTTACATTGGTAAGCACCCGATTCAACCCGTTGACGCTTTCCGTTACCCCGGAGGACAGCTTTTGCATTTCGCCCAGGCTCTTGTACACGCTCTCCAACTGCTGGGACACAGTCTGGAACGAGGCATTCAGCCGTGTGTTCAGGGTGCCGGTCAGTTTTTCGTCCACCGTTTGACGCATTTGGTCCAGCTTTTGCTCATTGCTCTTTTGCATCTCTGCCATAAAGGCACCCAACCGCCGGGTTTGGCTGTCGCTTTGGTTCTGGACCAGCTCCAGCAGCTTCACCTGCTGACGGTAGTTATCCTCCCGGAGAGTCTGCACTGCCGCTTCCAATCGCTCTATTTGGGCACGGCGCTCATTGTCCTGGGCTTGCAGCTGCCGCGCCAGCAGCTCCGTTTGGTGCCCTGCATCCCCACTGCGGCGGCGCAGCAGCAAAAGGATGATCGCCACCTGCAGCACAAAAAGCACCGCAAATAAAATCAAATTGATTGCATCCATTCCTCTACCTCCTTGGTAAAAAGCATATCATAAAATGGGCCTGCATACAAGCTGCCGTCCGTTTTTTGGGACTTGCACACCCTGCGGCAGCTGTGCTATACTGGAGCCAAAGGAGCTCGCTATGATCACCACGATTTTTTTAGATTTAGACGATACGCTATTCAGCTTTCAGCAGGCGGAACAAGTGGCACTGGAAGAAACCATGCGCCACTACGCCCTGCCCTATTCAGATGAGATTTTGGCTCTGTACAGTGCCGGTAACGACGCCCAGTGGAAGTTGCTGGAGCAAGGCAAGGTTCAACGATCGGAGATCGGCTACCGCCGCTTTGACCTGCTGCTGACCCACCTGGGCAGCGACCTGGATCGGGAGGAAGTGAACCACTACTATATGGAACGGCTGAGCAACCGCCACTTCTTTCTCCCCGGAGCAGAAGAACTGCTCTGCGCCCTCCATGGGCGCTACACCCTGTGTCTGGCCTCCAACGGCACTGGCTGGGTACAGGAAGGGCGGCTGAAAAACAGCGGCATTTTGCCTCTGCTGGACCGGGTGTTTATCTCCGAGTACCTGGGCGCCAATAAGCCCCAACTGGGCTTTTTCGACGCTTGCTTTGCCAGCCTGCCGGGCGTAAAGCGCAGCGAGAGCCTGATGCTGGGCGACAGTCTGACCTCCGATATGCTGGGCGGCAAAATCGCCGGTATGCACACCTGCTGGTACAACCCGAACCGCCTGCCCCTCCCCACCGACGGCACCGTAGAATACCAGATCCACCGCCTACCGGATCTGCTCCCCTTGCTGGAGAAGCTGTAATACTGCACAATCTGCAGGAGTGAAACCAAAAAACGCACAGGCAGTTTGTCTGTGCGTTTTTGTATGCCCGGGTTTGGAAGAGCGGAGATTGCATCTTGACAAAGGGGCGGTGAATTGGGTACTATAAGATTGGAAATTTGGCGCGAGCGCGCGGGAATACAGGAGGGGTTCTATGAAGATCACGGTACTTGGCGGAGGCGGTGTGCGCTCCATGTTCCTGGCAAAAAGCATTGCCCAAAAGGCAAAGCGGCTGGGGATCGACGAACTGTGTTTTATGGACAATGACGAGGAAAAGCTGCGCATCTACGGCGGTATGGCGGCGCATGTGGCGCGCCTGCTGTGCCCGGAAATGCGCTTTTCCCTCACTGCCGACCCGGTGGAAGCGGCACAGGACGCGGACTATGTAATCACCACCATTCGGGTGGGGCAGGATGAAATGCGTGCCAAGGACGAGCGCATTGCCCTGGATCACGGGGTACTGGGGCAAGAGACCACCGGCGCTGCCGGGTTGTCCTTTGCCATGCGCAGCGTACCGGCGCTGGCTGCCTACTGCGAACTGATTAAGAAATATGCGAAACCGAGCGTAAAGGTGTTCAACTTTACAAATCCGGCCGGGGTCGTGTCCCAAACCCTGCGGGATATGGGCTACGATTTTACCTACGGCATTTGCGACGCGCCCTCCGGCATGCTCCGCTCCTTTGCCCTGCTGTACGGGGCGAACCCGGCGAACATTACCGGCGAGGTGTACGGGCTCAACCACCTGTCCTACTTCAAAAGCATCACCATAAACGGCAAAGAGATTCTGCACGATCTGATCGAGAACGATGACGCCTACAAGAACAGCGATATGCGCTACTTCTCCAAAGAACTGCTGCGGGATCGGGGTGCGGTGCTCAACGAATATCTCTACTACTTCTACTACCGAGAACAGGCGGTGACCAATATTCTGAAAGCGCCCCAAACCCGTGGCGAACAGATTTTGGATATCAACCGGCAAATGACCGCCCAGCTGCGCCAAATGGATATTGAAAACGATTTTGAAGGCTGCCTGGCGGTATTCAATAAATGGTACGGTATGCGAGAGTGCAGTTATATGGCCAGCGAGACCGGCGAGAAACGCAGCCAGCCCTGGCACTTTAATATTTATGAAGAAGACGACGGCGGCTACGCCGGTGTGGCGCTGAAATTCATAGAAAACGCCCAAAGCGGCCAAACCGGCCCCATGATCCTGTGCGTGCCAAACGGCAACGCCATAGACGGCCTGCGACCGGACGATGTTGTGGAGGTCACCTGTGAGGTGGGGCCAAAGGGCTGCACGCCCCATCGGATCGGCGCCGTAGACGAGCAAAATCTGGAGCTGATCCGCCGGGTGAAGAACTACGAGCGTCTGGCCTCCAAAGCCATTCGGGAGAAAAGCCGCGCCGCCGCCGTGCAGGCCCTGACCCTGCACCCGCTGGTAAACAGCTATTCCCTGGCCTGCGCCCTGACCGACGCCTACATCGCCCACAACAAAGACTACTGTGACGGCTGGCACTAAAATCGGAAATAAAAGACCGAGTAAACACCCGCGCCTGTTAGACGCCGGCAATACCCGGTCTTTTTCTATTCTTTTTCACTTATTCTACTGCGGTCAAGCGGACGATTTGATTATAATCGGCACCACGCACATAGACGGGCAAACCCACTTCCATGAGGAAGGCGCCGCCTTTCTTATACGCCACGCCGTCCAATGTAAAAGCATACGCCCTGTCCGGCGCCAAGCCCGCAAAGCGTAGGTTCATCTTCTTTTTAAAGAACCGGGTGCCCCGGGCACTCAGGAACAAAACCGCCTGCATTTTGTCCCGGCTGACATACTGATTGCAAAGCACCTGGTCCCGATCCGCATCCAGGATCCGATACAGGTCGCCGAACTGCACCAGCGGGCGGATCTCCTTATACAGCGCCACATTGCGGCGGCAGATCTCCAGCTCTTCCGGACTGTACTTCTCCAAATTACCGCCCAGGCCCAGCGCCCCCTGCATGGCGATATGGAAGCGGAAGTCCAGGGAGCAGGGCTTGTTGATCCCGGCAATATCCGTTACCCACGCTCGCATAGTCTTAATGGGGTGGAGCATAGAATAGCCTTTTTGTATGGTCATCCGGTCAATGCCGTCTGTATTATCGCTGGTCCACACCTGGTCAAAGTGACTGATAGCTCCTAAATCGCACCGACCGCCGCCGGAGGCACAGCTTTCAAACTGCACCGCCGGGTGACGGCGTTTCAGTTCATCCACGATCCGATACACTGCCATGGTATGCAGATAAGAATACATTTTTGGATCCGCCAAATTCTCCGCCCCAACCTGGGAGAACGGCCGGTTCATATCCCACTTGATATAGCGGATATTGTGATCCGTCAGCAGCCGATCCAGGCAATCTAAAATATACGCCTGCACATCGCTGCGGGTCATATTCAGCACCAGCTGATGGCGCAACTCATCTGCGTGACGGTGTGGGAAGTGATAGGTCCAGTCCGGGTGGGCACGGTAAAGGTCGCTGTCCGGGTTCACCATCTCCGGCTCCACCCACAGACCGAAATCCATACCCAGGGCGTTTACATTGCCGATCAGTTCGTCCAGGCCGCCCGGGAACTTCGCCGGGTTCACAAACCAGTCCCCCAGCCCGGCACGGTCGTTGTTGCGGGCACCGAACCAGCCGTCATCCATCACAAACAGCTCCACTCCGATCCTCGCGGCAATCTCCGCCAAGCGGGTCTGGTCCGCCACATTTACATTAAATTCCGTGGCCTCCCAAGAATTATACAGCACCGGCAGCGTCTCTGCCCGGAATTGGGACGGCAACAGATGTTCCAAGCAAAAGCGGTTCATTTGGCGAGACATTTCGCCCAATCCCTCTGTCTTGCCGCAGTACACCGGCGGGGTCTCCAAGTGCGCCCCCGGCTCTAACGTGTGCGAAAAATCGAAGTCGTTCATACCCAGACTCACCCGGGTAATACCGTACAGATCCCGCCCGGCAATTACCTTAAAATTGCCGCTGTACGCCAGGGAGCCAAAATACACTGCGCCCCGGGTCTCCGTGGCACCGCGGTGGGCGATAAAATACGGCGACTGATTATGATTGGACGCGCCACGGTGGCTCTCATACACCAAATTGCCCCCATCCAGCACCGTACGGCAGGGCAGGAATTCACCGCCCCAAGCACCGTTGGTATTCTCAAAAGTATACGGATCCATACCGGGCAGAGAGAACCCGGCACTAAACAGCCGCTCAAAGGAAATCGGCGCGGAGCCGGTGTTCTCCACCTCCACCCAGCGCTTGATGATATCCAGCCCCGGATACACCCGGTAGCCCAGGCGCACCTGCAAGGGATAGTACGCGTCCTCAAACGCAACGCGCAGGGTATCGTCCTCCAGCCGATAGCCGGTGTAGCGCAGCGCCACCTCCCGGCAGCCGTCTGCAAACTGTGCCTTCAGGTCACAGGTGCGGTACACGGTGGATCCAAAGGGAGTCAGCTCCTGTCGGTATTCGTCCAGCATGGAATGATTGGAGTTTTCGTCACCGATCTCCGTAAAAGCATAATCCGCCGGGTCACACTTGGCACCCCAGTGCAAATGCCGATTATACCCTGCCGGGTCAATGCCGAACACATAATGGGTGTTCTCCGTCTCCAGCACAAAAATGCGATTTTCTTCTAAGTAAAAAATCATCTTTCGCCCTCCGGGTTCTTTACAAGTATCTACACTATACCATACCTCCCCGCACAGAGCAATGGCAATTCTCCCACTTGCCACCCAAAAGATCCCACTATGTAAAGCCGCACAACCGTTTGAGATTGCAAATCAAAAACTCAGCAAAGTGCACAAATTGCAAGCCGAGCGTTGACATTTTGTACAAAATATATTGTAAGCAACTTGATTTTTTGTGCAATATGAGTTATGATGGCATTGGCCGTTTACACGCAAAATTCGCCACGCATGCCCTACTCGGCCAGCACGACGGCTGATGGAGAAAAAATATGAAAGCAATCTGCATTCTGTTGGCAGTGACCGCCGCAGCGGTGGTGCTGCTGTTTTTCGTATGCGGCTTTATTTTTAACCAGCTGGTATGGCGCAAAACCGTGTCCATACCCCGCTGGATCACAGACCGCATTGCCGGCAACGCCATGCCGGACGCGTATGAAAAAAAGAACAACGCTGCCGTGGCAGCTTTTTCGCAGCTGCCGATCCGATCGGTGGAACTGCACACGCCGGACGGTGCACGACTGGCAGCCAAAGTGCTGACTCCGGAAAAGCCCAACGGCCGCCTACTGATCGCCTGCCACGGCGCACGCAGCTGCGGCACCGGCGAATTTGCCCTTATGGCGCCTTATCTGTATAAAAAAGGCTATACGGTGCTGTTCCCGGATCACCGGGGCTGCGGCGAAAGCGACGGCAAATATATGGGCTACGGCACCCACGAAAGCCGGGACACCCTGCTTTGGCTGGACTATGCAAAGATCCATTATCCGGACCTGCCGGTATTTTTGCTTGGGGTATCCATGGGCGGTGCCACAGTGCTGATGATGAGCGACAAGGTGGACCCGGCGCAAGTAAAAGGCATCATTGCCGACTGCGCTTACACCAGCGCCTGGGCGGAATTCCGCTACCAACTGCGCACCTCGTTCCATCTGCCGCCCTTTCCCATTCTGCACATTTGCAATCTATACTGCAAACTGTTTGCCGGCTATTCCTTCCACCAAGCTGCGCCGATTGCGGCGGTAGCCAAAGCCCGGGTGCCGGTACTGTTTATCCACGGCAAGAAGGACGACTTTGTGCCTTTCTTTATGCGGGATCAACTCTATAACGCCTGCCCCACGAAAAAGGCAAAGCTGACCGTACCGGCAGCCGTCCACGCCAGGAGCTACTACACCGACCCTACTGCCTATCAGTTGGCGCTGGAGCGGTTTACAGAGAACTGCCTGGCACCTAAAGCATAAATTACCGCCTGTGGCGGGCAATAATACAAACCGTTTCCATTCATGAAAAGAAGGGGGATATGCTATGGAACAAACGGAACTGAAAGAGCGACGCTATGTGGGTGTTCGCGAAACCTTGATCTACGGCGTTGCCAACGGCGGCCAGGTAATCGGCTACAACTTGGTGCGTATGCAGCTGACCTTTTTCCTGGTCACTGTATTCGGCATACCCGGCCAGGCCGTGTCGCTGATGATCTTCTTTATGGGGATCTGGGACACCATGAACGACCCGATCATGGGCACCATTGTAGACAAGACCCGTACCCGCTACGGTAAGCTACGGCCTTATCTGCTATTTGTACCCATTCCGCTGGGTGTCGCCACCATCCTCTTTTTCGGCGGCGCGGAGTTTTTGCGCGGGGTGGAGTCTACCACCGCCAAGATCGTCTACATGTGTATCACCTATTTTATTTGGGAGTTCTTTTACACCATTGGTGATATTCCCTTTTGGGGAATGTCGGCAGCCATCTCGCCGAACCCTAAGGATCGTAGCCGGGTCATTACCTCGGCCCGCCTGATCTCCGGTGCCATCGGCGGCCTGGTGGGTCCGGTTATCTCCATCTTCATTGACCTGCAAAAGAGCGGCAAGATCGGCATGGATATGCGGCAGCTGTTCTTTATCTTGGGCATTGTGGCCGGCACATTCGGTATGGGTCTGTTCTCCCTGGCCGGGCTGTGCACCAAAGAACGGGTGATGCAGCAAAGCGAGGAGCCAAAAATTTCCGACTGCTTTAAGTGCCTGGTAAAGAACAAGCCGCTGCTGCTGATCGTGTGCTCCAATGTGCTGGGCACGGTGGAGAGCATTGCAGACGCCTTTACCCAGTATTTTTATCTTTTTACCCTGGGCAGCGCCAGTCTGTCCATTGTGGCGGGTATTCCCGGCACTATTACCGGATTTTTGGCCTATACCTTTATTCCGGCGCTGGAACGGCGCTGGACCTCCAAGCAGATCGTCATTCGCGCGGTAATCGTCAAGGCTGTGGTATCCAGCGCCATCTTCCTGATCGGCGCCCACTGGTATCGTGATCCCCGGGTGATCGTGCCACTGATGATGGTGTGGGGCGTGTTTAACTCCGCCATAAGCAGCATAAAAATGGTGATCCCCACCAAAATGATCGGCGACACGGTGGACTATATGGAATGGAAAACCAAGGAGCGCAGCGAAGGCACCTCTTTCTCTCTGCTCACTTTCGTCAGTAAGCTCACCGGCTCTTTGGCCACCGCCGTGTCCGCAGCGCTGATCCCGGTGATCGGACTGCAACAGGTGAACCAGGATATGGTGCTGCCGGAGGGCGGCGAGTTGAATACCCGTTTTCTGCTTTGGGCCATTGTGACCATCATTCCCGCCGTGCTGAATCTGTTGTCCCTGATCCCGTTTATTTTCTACGACCTGGAGGGGGAAAAGCTGGACACCATCCACCGGGAACTGGCACAGCGGAGAGAAAACCTGACCGGCGCTGCCGCAGACGCAGAATAAGGAGGAGCTTATGGAAAACAAATGCCCCAAGTGCGGTGCCAAGCTAAGCGTATTCTACTTAAAGCCGGAATGCCCAAAGTGCGGCTGCAATATTATGAACTACAATATGGAAGAGCGACTGGAAGCGGACGCCGACAAGGCGGAGGCCGAGTGGGCCAAGGCGGAAAAGTTGCTAGCCAAATTCAAAAAGAAAAAGAAAACAGATAAGGAGGAACCCAAAGATGAAAACCCTGCGTAACGCCCTGACCGCCCTGTTGACCGCCCTGCTGATTATGGGCACCCTGCCTTTTACGGCGCTGGCTGCGGACAACACGGCCGGTGCGCCCCTGCAATTCAAAAACGGCAAATTCAAAATTTTAATCTTATCCGATATTCAAGACACCAACACCCCCCAGCAGGCCACCGTGGACCTGATGAATAACGCCATTGACCAAACGAAGCCGGACTTTATCGCCCTGACCGGTGACAACATTGCCGGTTGGTGGAAGGGGGTCACCCCGGAGGAGACCAAGGCGGCGGTGGACATTGTGGGCAAAGCCATTAACGACCGCAAGATCCCCTTTGCCCTGGTGTTCGGCAACCATGACCACGAGGGGCTGTGTGACGAGCAAAACGGCATGACCGAAGAGCAGGCCAAAAAGCAACTGATGGCCTGGTTCCAAGCCTACGAATACTGTATGGCAGTGGACGGTGAGGAAATGACCGGCGTGGGCAACTACAACCTGCCCATTCTCAACACCGCCGGGAACAAAACCGTCTTTAATCTGTGGTTTATGGACTCCAATCCTTATACGGACGAAAGCGAGGGCGGCGGCTACGGCTATGTGCACAAGGACCAGATCGACTGGTACGAGCGCACCTCTAACGCCTTAAAGGCGGAGAACGGCGGCAAGCCCGTCCCCTCTCTACTGTTCCAGCATATTGTGGTGCCGGAGGTGTACAATATGTTTACCGAAGTGTCCAAGGGTACCAAAGGCGCCGTGCGAGGCAACGCCAACCACACCAGCCAGTATTATGTGACCAACCCGGATTACATCGACGCCGGCCACCTGAACGAGGGCCCCTGCCCCGCCAACACCGCCAATGACGGCCAGCTGGACAGTTGGGTCAAGCAGGGCGATATTTTAGGCGCGATCTTTGGCCACGACCATGTGAACGACTACGCCGGTACATATAAAGGCATTCGCCTGTTGGCTGCGCCTGCCGTCACCTTTTACAGCTACGGCAATTACCGGGGTGTGCGCACCATTGACCTGGATGAAAGCAACCTGTCTACGTTCCAAACCCAGGTGATCCCCGCCGACAAGCTGATGGATTATACAGTGAAGAACCCCTATATCCGAGAGCATGGCTATTATGAATATAAGAGTGTTTTTATTCCCGCACTGTGCGGCGGCATTGCCGGCCTGGCGGCGCTGACCGCGGTTATCATTGTACTGGTAAAAGTCATTAAAAAGCATAAAGCCAAAAAGCAAAATCAATAATATTAAAAAACAGCAGCCATCGACCAAAAGCCGATGGCTGCTGTTTTACGCCTAAAATCAATCGCAATCCTTATCCAGTCCGTCGCAGGCAGGGAGCACTTCACAGGGTTCGCAGAAATGCCAGCACCAGGTGGGCCAGTTTAGGACTGTGGACGATATAAGTACCATGGCCCTCATGGGGCAATTCTTGCAACCGGGCGCCGGGAATGGCGGCGGCAATAGCGCGGCTGTCTGCCGGGCGGATCATATCGTGGGCGCCGCACAACACCAGTGTAGGCACCTGAATACGCCCTAACATAGCCGGGGAGATCTGGGGCTGACAGAGCATCATTTTGGTCCGCGGTTCCCGGCACACCAGGTAACGAAGCGCCATACCCAGGCGCACCGGCCACTTCAGCCCTGCCGGGGTGGTATTGGCGCCGCAGGCGATCAGCGCACCGGGCAATTCCGGCGCCCGGATTGCTGCCAGCAGCGCCACGATTCCCCCATCCGAAAAACCGCAGATCACCGGCTTTTCCAACTTTAATGCTTTTGAAAATGCCAGCACGTCTGCCGCCATTAAATCATAACTTAAGGGCACATTGCGGCTGCTTTTGCCGTGGCAGCGGCTGTCAATGGTGTAGACGGTGTAATGAGGGGCCAACACTTCTGCGGTACGGTCAAAAATGCGTCCATCCTCCCCATTGCCGTGGAGCAGCACCAGCGGCGGCCCGCTGCCCTGCTTTTCATAGTATAATATCACGCCGTTGACCTGCACATTCATGACCGATCCTCCAACTTACTGTTGACCTACAAGACAAAGCAAGATATAATAGAGTTACTCTTGCAAACGAGGTCTGTTTATGATTTGGAATGTATTTTTTGTGGTTTTTGCGGTTCTTGTTCTGGCAGCCATTGGGCTGACCGTTTGGTTCTTAAAACTTGGCAAGCGCATTTTTCTGCTGATCCCGCTACTGCTCTTGGCCGGCAGTGTGGCGTACTTTGCCGTTTACTACACGGCAGACAACAACTTTCCGCCTGCCCAGGTGATGATCGCCTCCAACTTTCCGTCCACGGTGAACAGCGCCTTGGTAGAGGAAAGCCTGCAAAAGGCGGACGGCAACTACACCCGCACAGATGAATACGACACCGGCACCGTGCAGTACACCCTGCGCCTGACCTCTGAGGAGCAGCAGAACGCTACGGCGTTTTTCGACGCCAAACCCACCATCCGCGGCGGCGAATACACCCGCTCGGACATAAAGACCAGTCTGGCCATGAAGTACACGGACATTTGCGCCCAGCGCACCGGCGCTCTCCAGCTGCGCACCGGCCGCTTCCAGCAGGAGTTTTATATACGCGCCGCAGGCTATACCTGCGATGTGGTCATCACCTCAAACGGCAAAGACAACAAGGTGCTCCTCTCTGCTATGAAAAAAGAGCTGGCCGCGCTGCAAAAATAAAGATTCCACTGCCCGCCGGTATTTCCTGTTTCAGTATAACGAAAATCCGGCGGTTATGCAAGGCACTGCACCAAAAGCCACATCCATGCGCAAAAAATTTGCCATTTACAAACGCAGCGGATCGTCGCCGCTGCGATGATCCGAATTTTTTGTTGAGAAATTCTCATTTTTTCTTGACAACCTCTTCCGAATATGCTAATATTATTCAGCAATGCGAAACTGCTTTGCCAACTGAATATAGAGGTATAGTGTAACGGTAACACTCCGGACTCTGACTCCGTCATTTAAGGTTCGAATCCTTATACCTCTGCCAATACCTCGGAACATTCGTGTTCCGAGGCTTTTTTATGCCCGAATACTGCTTTTTACGGCGGTATTTGGGAATTTTTTCTTTGCTTCAAATATTGTGAGAGCTTTTGAGAGATTCTAAGAGACAGCAAATTTCAAAAACCCAAAGTCATTTTAGTGCGATTTAGGGCATTTATGACTGAGACTTTTGAGAGACATCGCTCAAATTAAAATCGTAACACGAATTGAAATGAGCAAAAAATTTGAGAGACATTTCAAAAAATAATGAGGGCTTAAAGTAATAAAACTTTAAGCCCTCTCTTTTAAGTTTGCCCTTTTATATTGTTTATCCATCAAAAATGCAAAGGTAGCCATCGAAAAACTAAGAGAAATCATATATGTATGGTTTTTCTTGCGATATTTAAGTTGATTTTAGTAAAATGGTAGTAACAAATATATTTTCATTTTCAATATAAGTGTAATCTAAATTACCGTGATACTTTTTTACAATTTTCAATATACTTTTTATACCAATTCCATGACCTTTTTTATCCTTTTTCGTTGTTATTGGCACCCCGTTTTGAAACAAAGGCTTGTTATTGATTGAATTAAGCATTTTTATGAAAATGTAATTTTCATTTCTATAATCGACTTCTATATTAATAAATTTATTTGGACATTTTTTTGTCGCTTCAAAAGCATTTTCAAATAAATTATCAAAAAGAGCTGTGATTTCGCTATCCTTTATAAATGAAAAATTTACATCTCTTATATCAGCACTGAATTCTATATTGTTATTGTAACATAATTGTGCATATCTGCTTACAATAACGTTTATTAATTTATTGTTACTATATTTCTTTATTTGTTTTATATCATATCCATCATATATTGAATCGATGTATTCAATTGCTTTGCTGTTATCATTTTGTAACAATAAACCTTTAATATTTCCAAGACACTTTTTTATATCATGTATTAGAATGTTTGAAGAGTCATATTGTTTTTCTAGTTCTATGTAATATTCTTCATTAATATGTAATTTTTGCTTTTCAAGTTCTAGTTCTGTATTTTTTATCAAAACATGGCTATTTCAGCAAAAAGGGTAAATTGATGCTTTCAACAGCATTGGTGGTGTACATAACTTTTCTTACTGCACTGCCGTAAGCGAAAAGCTGCTCTACATCCTTGAAAATTGCTTTTGCACCTTCCTCAAGTCCTGATACACCATCCATACTGATAAACAGCACATCTTCTACGCCTCTTGTTTTCAGTTCGTCAAATATCTGCATCCACGTATGTTTACTTTCGCTTTCATTAAGCCATAAGCCTAAAATGTCCTTTTCTCCGTCTGTATCATAGCCTAATATCGTATATACTGCGTAATTCTTGCTTTCATACTCTTTTCTGATTGTGACATACATACAGTCAACGAATAAAAACGTGTAAATCCTTTTCAGAGGTCTGTTCTGCCAGTCACCCAGCTCATCTAAAACGCAATCCGTAATTTGTGATATCGTTTCGTGAGAGATTTCAAAGCCATAGATATCCTCTATCGTTTCGACAATATCCCGTTGGCTCATTCCTTTTTTGTTCTTTCTTTCATTGTAGCACACTCTTTTAAAAATTCAAAAAAGTGTGCAAGTTTTTTCTAACTTACACACTTTATTTTACAATCTCACAGAGTGAAACTTTCCGGACATGATGAGGCTCGCCTCATCATATCCGAATACATCAACTTCTACAACAATTACCGTATTCAAACTAAAACAAAACTGACTCCGCTTGAAAAACGAAATCAGTTTGTTGCTTAAAATTTAATTACTTTACCTTAGGCTTTCTTTTTTGTACTATCTGCACAATCTGGGGCAGTTCAGTTTTCTATCGAGCTTTTAGTAATTAGTATTTTTCAATTTGGATTTGATCTATTCTATAATCAATATAATCTTGAGCTATCTCCTCTCTTAATGACCATATTTTTTTATATAACTTTGAATTTTCCTTGCCTCCATCCTCCCATTCTTTATAAATCGACTTATATTTTTCATATTTTTCATTTATAGCTTTATTATCACTACTGAAACTTTGACGCATAATCTGTTTTTGTATATGGTATTGGTATTTGACAGAGGTAGTCATTTCTAAATGCTCTTTAATCAGAGCATCGCAAAAGGCATTGTTTTCTTCATTATCCGGCAAATTTAATTTTTCATATTGTGTAGTTATATATTCGATTTCCTTATTTTCTTCCGACTCGCTTAGTGAAAAGCTATCAGCCTCTGCCAATTGAACAATCGCCTTTTGCTCAATAGCCTTTTCAAGCGGTTTATTTGTATGGCTTGAATATTGAATTAAGCACAGTTCTTTGTTTGTAATATCAACATCATTAACGGCAGCAACAACTTTTCTGTCTGAATTCAAATACTCATAGCGAATACTTTCAAGCGTATACTTATCCGATGAATTATTGTGAACTATGAAATAAACGCCTAAAATAATACTAACAAAGCAAAGCAGAACAAGTACTACAATTATTATTTTTCTCTTCATTGATAAATGCCCTCCACGATCTAGTAAGAAACAACTGTTATGGTTGCCTGGTCAACACTTTGATTTTCGTTCCAAACAGTTTTTACAATATAATTATCGCCAATACTTTCAAAATTTTTTGCACGTCCACAATAATGCAAATCTTTTAAATCTTGTTCTTTTATTGACGGAACTTTAAGACTTGGAAAGTAAAATGTATCATTTCCCCAGTCGTAATAATCTCTTAAACTAAAAGTTGTTAACATAGTATACTGGTTCCCAGACTTAGTTGTAGTGGATTTAACCCCTATACTTACAGAATTGGCTGCGGCATGCCAATCCAACTGTGTATTTTATTCAATTTTTGAACCGATTTTCCAAATTGTGGTAAATGTAGCTGCTATTATAACCAAATAAATAGTTGTTTATAGATTAAATAAATAGTAGGGTGCATTAAGTTTTATTCATATCGATATTCTTTTTATTTGATTTTTAATTAAAAAATTCACCTCATTTCCTAAAATTTAAATTATGATTCACATATTTTATAAATAAAAATATAAAATTGTTTGTGTTTTTTTTGTATAAAAATCCTTTATTATACTCCAATAATAACATAAGCAATAGCCGTTGGTCAATATGAATAATGACAGTGTGCTATAAACATCGGTTATTTGTTTATTTTATAGTACCCTGCTGTAAATGATAATGCGGATTTAGAGTTTCTTTCGACACCTCAGTGTAAGGTCCGCTTGTATGTTGAACTGCTGACTACCAGCAAGCTGAGCGATTACCATACAGACCTTAACAAGCAGGCAGAAACAATGTTTTCTCGGACGGTTTACCCGCTAAATAGAAAAGTCGCTGTCACAGACGGCGGCTTTTCCTTTTCGGGAAGTATTCAAGAAGTCATACAGTTCCGTGAGTAATGGAAGAAGGCAATGATTTGAGAAAAAGAGAAGTGTAATATTCTGAAAACTTCTTGAGATTTTGGGAAAAATATGCTACAATACTTTTGTATAATTATATAGTGGGGAATTTATATCCTTTTTGCCTTAGAAATTATGGAAGGCGGACTGGTCTATGACAAACGGAAATGCGACAATCATTGTCGGCTCGGCTCGGCTGGGCAGGAGCATAGCGCCGTTTTTTCAGCGTGTCAAGTCTTATTTCATACAATTTATAACGAACCAGTTGCCGGAGACAGGGCGCATTATGCCTTGGCTTCGGCTTTTTGCGTTTGCCGGAAGGATGGTGGTTTGATATTGAAGTCCTAACCACGACCGGCAAATCGATCTTTTCCGGTTAAACCTTCTGTCTTCTCCGGCGTGTCCGCTGTCGGAGGAAGTAAATAGCGGACAATTAAAAAATGGAGGAACTGTTATGAAGAAAAAACTATTTGCAATCCTACTCAGCATTGTAATGGTAGCTGGACTCCTGCCTGCCACAGCACTGGCAGCGGAACCCACAGTCTACGACATCTGGGTAGACGGCGTACAGGTCACATCTGAGAATAAGGATAATCTTTTCAGTGGAACAGTAAGTTATGACCCGACCACTCACACCTTGTTTTTGAACAATGCTACCCTTGACAACGACACCATGTCAGACTACGGTATTAAAACGACTATCCCCAGTACGTTGAAGATACGGTTGACCGGGACAAATAGTATTACCCGAACCGATCCCGGCGGAGGAGTGGGAATATACCTCAATTACAGCAATTCTGTCGAGATTACCGGCGATGGAACACTGGTGATCAACGTTATCGGGGAAAACTACGATGGAATTAGCACAGGGGCTGACGTCAAGATTTCCGATAAAGCAAGGGTCATAATAAACTCTGAAGGCGGATTGGGCATAACCGGAAGAATGGTCAAAATTGACGGGGCAACAGTGGATTCCACCGGCTTGTATGCCGGAATCGATGCCCATTGGCTGAAGATTATAAACGGCGCCGATGTTACGCTTAAGGCGACTCAGGACGGACGTAACGGAGCATATATCTGGAAAGATCAAGAAGGGAACGGCGGCGATATTGAGCTTGCTGCATCTAAAGTTAAAGCAACAAGCTATTATCCCGGTCTGTATGCTGCAGGTGATCTGACGGTTAACGGAGGCGAGGTAAACTGTACCTCTACTGCGGACGGTGCAATATGGGCAAAAGGCAATATTCTGATCAAAGGAGGAGCCAAAGTAACCACTGACGGTAAATTCCCGATGGGCGGTAACGGTACTTTTACCGTAGAAGAAGCAGAGATTGATGCAAAGAATACGAATGAGAATAATATCCCTGCAATTTTCGATGAAAGTGTGCCTGTGATTGCCGATGGCTATCACCTGAACTATGCAAAAGCCGTAGACTCGGAAGGAACAGAAATTGACCTGCTTTCCAGCGGAACCCAATATTTTGCACTTTATAAGAATGTCCATTTTATCACAAAGGCTGTCCATCCGGTTTCTTTCGTTGTAACGCCGGACGGTCTGACCAATGTTGTTGTTAAAGTGAATGGTCAGGAGGTTACCGGCTCTGTCAGTTTGGAAGCAGGAACTTACCCTGTTGAGGTAACAGCCGATAACTGCAAAGCATACACCGACAATATAACGATCACCGCCGATGCGGCAACGCATACGCAGACCATTGCAATGACTTATCTACCTGCCGACTACACTAAGGTCGACGCAGCCATTGACAAGGCAAATGCCCTGAACAAGGACGAGTACAAGGACTTCACTGCCGTGGAAGCTGCCGTCAATGCTGTTGTCCGTGACAAGAATATCACTGAGCAGAGCGAAGTTGACGCAATGGAAAAGGCTATTGAAGATGCCATTGCTGCCCTGCAATACAAGGATGCTGATTACACAAAGGTTGATGCAGCCATTGCCAAAGCAAATGCACTGAACAAGGATAACTACAAGGACTTCACCGGCGTGGAAGCCGCTGTCAAAGCTGTTGTCCGTGGTAAAAATATTACGGAGCAATCTCAAGTAGACAAGATGGCAAAGGCTATTGAAGATGCCATTGCTGCCCTGCAATACAAGGATGCAGATTACACAAAGGTAGATGCAGCCATTGCCAAAGCAAATGCACTAAACAAGAATGACTACAAAGATTTCTCCGGTGTGGAAACCGCTGTCAAAGCTGTTGTCCGTGGTAAAAATATTACGGAGCAATCTGAAGTAGACAAGATGGCAAAGACTATCGAAGATGCGATTGCTGCTCTTGAGAAAAAGCCTGCCAGTACCAAACCGGGAACATCCGATAAGAGTCCGCAGACCGGCGATACAAGCAACCTTGCACTGTGGATTTCCCTACTGTTAGCCAGCGGCGGCGCAACCCTTGCTACAACGGTTGCCAGCAGAAAGAAAAAGTACAACAGATAATTAAATAACATTCCCTTGCTCCATCTTCTGAGCAAGACAAAAGCGTCGTAGAAATACGGCGCTTTTTTGTTACCTAATTATTGAATAGAATATACGAGACTTGAGTTTGGATTAAATCTGATTGAATAATTAGTTTTTATATTCTTCTATTCTTCGTCATTAAATTGCACGGTACCCTGCTGTAAAAGATGATGCGGATTTAGAGTTTCTTTCGACACCTCATTGTAAGGTTCGCAATTCCTCATACGAATTTGCTATTCAAAGCCAAAATAAAATTCCGAGAGATTTTTGAGAGATTCTAAGAGACAGCAAATTTCAAAATTCCAAAGTCATTTTAGTGCGATTTAGGGCATTTATGACTGAGACTTTTGAGAGACATCGCTCAAATCAAAACGTAACACGAATTGAAATGAACAAAAAATTTGAGAGACATTTCAAAAAATAAAGAGGGCATAAAGTAATAAAACTTTAAGCCCTCACTTTAAGTTTGCCCTTTTATATTGTTTATCCATCAAAAATGCAAAGGTAGTCATCAGCAAGATTCTTTTTCATATTTAAACCTCTTTAATGCCACTTAGTAATCCATCTTCCTTTTTTAGTTGTTATGTACAGTCTGGCGCTATGTTTAGTATACCCCTCTTTTCGGTAAAATATAAGCTGTTTGAGAAAAATTCCCAACAAAAAACCGCCGTCTATAAGACAGCGGTTTTTACTATAATTGTTTAGGCTTTTTCATACATATCGACAAGTTTCCTTGCGGACTCTGCCAAAAGCTTTACGCCCTCAAAGGCATTATTGCGATTGTATGCTTTCATAAACTGATCAGCCTCTAAGGTAAAATAGCCGTCATAGTGGATGGCTTTGAGTGCTTTCACAATTGGTTCAAAATCTATTTGCATTGAAAACGGAATTTGGTGAGAATCGTGGTGTAAATCGTTATCGTGTATATGCAGGGCTTGTAAACGGCTGCCGAGTTTTTCAATCATCTCTACGGCACTTGTATCTAAGCCGCGCATTTCGGCGTGTCCAAGGTCGAGACAGGCTACAAAATATGGGTCATTTATGGCATCCAAATGTGCATTAAAGCTTTCAGGGTTAGAACAAGCGGCAAACTTTGCTTCATTCTTTTGAACATTCCAATTCCACATATTTTCTGTTGCAATCTTTACGCCGTAGTCTTTGGCAAAGGGCAAAAGTTCTAAGAAAAACTCGGCATTTTCTTTGGGAGATTTACGGTTATCCGGGTGAATGACGCAAATCTTGCCACCCGCTTCTGCGGTACATTCAATGGCACGCTGTAAATAAGGGCGAACATTTTTATGGAGTGACGGAAACGGTGCATGGGATTGATTGCAAACCACGCCGTTCTCTTCACCAATCTGCTTTAAGTGCCTTGCAAATTTGAGATAATCATTCGTTACAAGCGCATATTTCTTTTTAAAAAGCCCCTCAAAAGGATTCATGCGTTTTTTCATATTAAACATGGAAAAATCCCACGCATCAAAACCGGCTTTTGCAATCATTTCAATGGCTTTTTCTTCGCCAATCACATCAACAATGGATTGAATTTCTGTAGAAGTTTTCAAAAAAATTCCCCTCTTTTCTAACTTTTTTCATTATATCAAGTTTAAGAAAAAAAGCAAGAATGAAAAAAGGCGCTGTAAAAAAACAGCCGAAATAAAATCCGGATACATCAACTTCTACAACAATTACCGTATTCAAACAAAAACAAAACTGATTCCGCTCGAAAAACGAAATCAGTTTGTTGCTTAAAATTAAATTATTCTACCTTAGGCTGCTTTTTTGTACTGTCTGCACAATCTGGGGCAGTTCAACGACATTTCAAGTCCTTTTTACTTATGCTTATTTCAACAGAGGAATAATATTTTCGGATACGATCTCAAAACCTTGGGCATTTAGGTGCAGACCGTCATAGCAGTATTCTTTTGCAAGCCTGCCCTTTTCGTCGGACAGCACTTTTGTAAGGTCGAGCCATTGCACCTTACTGTCAAGAGCGATTTTGTGCAGTTCCTCGTTGATTGCCAAAATCTTTTTGTTACTGCGTTTGCCGACCATCTGCCTTGCAATGATTGACAAATGCGAATTAACGGGATAAATTGCCTGCAACACAATGTTAGTATTTGGGCAAAGTTTTTGCGTTCTTTGCAAAATTTCTTTTATATTATTCAAAGTGTACTCGGTCGGAAGTCCTAAGCCGATGTCATTCGTTCCGATTAAAATCACAAGATTTTTCGGGCTTATGTTCAAGGCGTTACATTCGAGCCTTTCCAACAATCTGTCACTTGTGTCGCCGCTGATTCCACGGTTGTAAACTGCCTGCCCCGTGGTTTGCGAAAAGGCATAAAACAGCTCATAGCTATTGAATATTTCCGTAATTGAGTCGCCGAACAGTACCGTTTGCCCCTGTTGTGCGTACGTCTCGTTCAAAAAACTAAAATTCTCTTTTTTCGTTTGCTGTACATAGTCGTAAGCCGTTTTTTTCTGAAAGTTCTTGTTCATTTGCTTCTCCAAAATAAGATTTATCTGTCGCTGTCAACAGCAAACAATCCAGCACCTATTGCACCGCAAGATTCAGGCTTTGTTATTTATTAAACTTTATTATACATTTATTTTAGAGTTTTGGCAACTGCCAAAGCTCCCATTTAGACCTCTCTTTAAGTTTGCCCTTTTATATTGTTTATCCATAAAAATACAAAGGTGGCTATCAAAAGGATTACTTATCTGACAAGTTTATATGGTGGAAAGTACGCTCCCTACTGATAACAGAAACTTCAGAGGGCAGACAAACAAATTGACTTTCTGTCTGCTTTTTGATATAATTTGGTTAGTTGCTGCTAACTGGATTGTATCATATTTATAAACGGATAAACGAACTTTTTTCAACATTTATCAAGATTCACGGCTGCTGTTTGAAATAGAAAACTACCGGGGGGCGAAGATGTGGCGACGACGCTTTTTCATGAAGCTGGCGGACTTCCCTTTCCACAACAGATGGACGAGCGAGGAATACCTGTGTTTCCTGCGGCAAAACGGCTGGACGGTGCGGCAAAGCGCTGTGCTGAAAGCCTCATTCCCATTGACCTATGCCGAGTCTGTAAAAATGGAGGTGTGATATGTCATTCTTTGAAAATACCCGCAAGCCCGTGGGCTTTGGCGGGAAAATTATGGTCGCCATGATGAATGTCGGGCACAGCGCCGTGGCCCGGTGGGGGCTTCAATTTCTGAATGCTGCGCCGGACGCTAAGGTGCTGGACTGTGGTTGCGGCGGCGGTGCGAACATCAAGAGACTTCTAAAAAAATGTCCGCAGGGCATCGTGAAGGGCATCGACTATTCGCCTGTCAGCGTGGAGAAATCCAAAAAGGTCAACGAAGCCGCCATCGCGGAGGGTCGCTGTGCCGTTCTGCAAGGCAGCGTAGCGGATATGATCTTCGCAGATGACTGGTTTGATGCGGTCACAGCCTTTGAGACCGTCTATTTCTGGCCTGATCTGCCGCGGTGCTTCCGGGAGGTTTACCGGGTGCTGAAGCCCGGCGGGACATTTCTCATCTGCAACGAAAGCAACGGCGATACAGACAGGGATGAGAAGTGGACGGAGATCATCGGCGGCATGACCATCTACAAAGACATTGAATTAAAGGCATATCTGGAGCAGGCGGGCTTTCACGATGTGCAGATACACAAAAAGAAAAGCTGGCTCTGTATCACAGCGCGGAAGTGAGGCGGGCTTCAGAAGAAACAAATAAAAACGCAATGCAAAGGCGGTGAGACAAATGGAAACCTTTCTTGGAATCATGATTCCTTTCTTGGGTACAACGCTGGGCGCGGCCTGTGTATTCTTTATGAAAAAATCCCTTGGCGATCTGGTGCAGCGTTCCCTTGCGGGCTTTGCCGCCGGTGTGATGGTGGCAGCGTCCATCTGGAGCTTGCTGATCCCCGCCATTGAGCAGTCGGAGGATATGGGAAAGCTATCCTTTCTCCCCGCCTTTATCGGATTTTGGGTCGGCGTGCTGTTTTTGCTCCTGCTTGACCGTTTGATTCCCCATCTTCATGTGGGAAGTGACCAGGCCGAGGGTCCGAAAAGCAAACTCGGGCGCACCACCATGATGATGCTGGCGGTGACCTTGCATAACATTCCGGAGGGAATGGCAGTCGGCGTGGTGTATGCAGGCTTTCTTTCAGGAAATACGCAAATTACTGCGGCAAGCGCATTGGCGCTGTCCCTCGGCATTGCCATTCAGAATTTTCCCGAGGGTGCGATTATCTCCATGCCGCTCCGGGCGGAGGGGGAACGCAAGGGCCGAGCGTTTCTCGGCGGCGTGCTTTCCGGCGTTGTCGAGCCGATCGGCGCAGTGCTGACGCTTCTCGCGGCGCAGTTTGTGATCCCGGCGCTGCCGTATTTGCTGAGCTTTGCAGCGGGTGCCATGCTCTATGTGGTTGTAGAGGAATTGATTCCGGAAATGTCGCAGGGGCGGCACTCGAATCTTGGAACGGTGTTCTTTGCGGTAGGCTTCAGCGTGATGATGGT
>OLOD01000716.1_pt1 | contig 25013 bp, 21 predicted proteins | sample 1671921 | NCBI WGS metagenome assembly OLOD01 (sample SAMEA3136626, study PRJEB25190) | human gut metagenome | biome: human gut; feature: human-associated habitat; material: faeces | place: Austria | collected 2013
ACCTTTGCGACATTATGCTTCGAGACAGTGCCCACATTCAGATGTTCGAGGCAGAGTGGCGTAACCGTAAAGGACGCCGCCAGGGAAAACCGGAATTTGTTCCTGCTTACACCATGGAAGATGCCATGGGCGTTATCCAGAATTTTGTTCCGTGTCCGTATGAAAAAACCATCAAACCGGCCGAGGGAATCAGCGTACGTTTCGTAGATGCCGGACATCTCCTTGGATCTGCGAGCATTGAGATCATCATTCAGGAAGATGACAAAGAAAAGAAAATAGTCTTCTCCGGCGATATCGGTAACCTGAATCAGCCACTGATCAAGGATCCGGTTTATCTCCATGATGCAGATTATGTAATCATGGAATCTACTTACGGTGACAGAAGTCACGGCGACCGACCGGATTATGTGGCAATGCTTACCGAAGTGATCCAGCATACCTTTGACCGTGGAGGAAGCGTAGTTATTCCTTCTTTTGCAGTTGGCCGTACACAGGAAATGCTGTATTTTATCCGTCAGATTAAAGGAGAAGGACGCGTGCATGGACACGATAACTTTAAGGTCTATGTCGACAGCCCGCTGGCAAATGAAGCGACAACGATCTTTAATGAACATATTTATGATTGCTTTGATGAAGAAGCGATGACACTGGTGAAGAAGGGCATCAACCCGTTGATGTTCCCGGGATTAAAGACCTCGATTACCAGTGACGATTCAAAAGCAATCAACTTTGACGAAGACTGCAAGGTTATCATTTCCGCGAGCGGTATGTGCGATGCCGGCCGAATCAAACATCATCTGAAACATAATCTGTGGAATCCGAACAATACGATTCTGTTTGTTGGGTATCAGGCAATCGGAACGCTTGGCCGTGCCCTGATCGAAGGTGCGACCGAAGTGAAACTGTTTGGTGAGACGGTTGCTGTAGGCGCAGAGATCCGTCAGATGCCGGGTATCAGCGGTCATGCGGATGTGAATGGCCTGATGACCTGGATCAAGGCATTCAAAGAAAAACCGGAAAAAGTATTTGTCACCCACGGCGATGATGAAGTGACCGAGATCTTTGCAAGAAGACTGCAGGAGGAACTGGGACTGGATTCTATGGCACCGTTCAGCGGAACCGTCTATGATCTGGCGAACAATACCTGTATCTATGAGGCACAGGGAATCAAAATCACGAAAGCTTCTGTTTCTCCGAAAGCAAGCAGAGCCGCACGTGCATTCCAGAAGCTGGTTGCCATGGGACAGCGCCTTATGTCTGTTATCCGAAAGAACGAAGGCATGCCGAACAAAGACCTGGAGCGTTTCAGCAGAGATATACAGTCGCTGTGTGACAAGTGGGACAGAGATGATTTCAATTAAAAAATCTGGGGTTTTTCCCCAGATTTTTTTTAGTTCAGAGCTTCTTTCAGAGCTTTTGCAAGCTGATCCGGGCAGGATGTTGGTTTGAAGCCACAACGAATCCCTTCCATTCTGCTGATAGCTTCTTTGGCATCCATGCCTTCTACCAGTCTGGCAACGCCCTGTGTATTACCGGAGCAGCCGCCCTGGAATTTTACATCATGAACTTTTCCTGCATCGTCGATCTCAAATGAAATGGCGCTTGAACAGACACCAGATGTTTTATATACCATAATCTTATCCTCCTGAGTTCAGTTATTGTAAATAATAACAATATATTTTTCCAATAAGTATACCAGAAAAGGACAAAGCGGACAAGTCTGCCGCAGATTTTCCAGAGGAATTCCCCGTGAAGCAAAAAAAGTTTCCATATAAACGCAACATTTGCTATAATAGACTATGCTATTCACAATCAGGGATGATAACAGATTACAGTGCCCGGCTTTTCAGAAAAAGTGCACGATGATAAAGGAGATTACAATATTATGAGATGTATTGGTATTATAGGAGCAATGGAAGTTGAAGTAGCAAGTCTCAAAGAACAGATGAAAGATATTCAGGTGACACGTAAGGCTTCCATGGAATTTTATTCAGGTATTATCGAAGGAAAAAACGTAGTTGTTGTCCGTTCTGGAATTGGTAAGGTCAATGCAGCAGTCTGCACACAGATTCTGATCGATGATTTCAAAGCAGAAGTAGTGATCAACACCGGTATCGCAGGAAGTCTGAATGCAGACATCAACATTGGAGATATCGTTGTTTCCACAGATCTGATCCATCATGATATGAATGCCGTTGCATTTGGTTATCCGGTTGGACAGATTCCGCAGATGGAAGCTTTTTCTTTCCACAGTGATGATGCACTTCGCACACTTGCAGTAAAAGCATGCAAAGAAGCAAATCCTGATATCGAAGTATTCGAGGGACGCATTGCATCCGGTGACCAGTTTGTGGCAGACCAGGGTGTCAAAGATTTTATTACAAAAGAATTTGGAGCATACGCTGTTGAAATGGAAGGCGCGGCAATCGCACAGGCAGCATATCTGAACAATGTACCTTTCCTTGTGATCCGTGCAATTTCTGACAAAGCAGATGGAAGTGCAGAGATGGATTATCCGACATTCGAAGCGCAGGCAGCAGAGCACAGTTTCAAACTGACACTCCGCATTCTGAAAGACATTCAGGGCTGAAGCGCACACTTGAAAAGATTCTGCATAGAATGTTATAGATGATGACGAAACAGGAGCCTGTCCATGTATTATGACAAGTTTCTTCCATTTTATATGACGTATGCAGATTCTTCTCTTTACAGCAGAGAGAGAATACAGGAGCAGGAATTTGCTCTGATGAAATCTTATTATCCGGAAACTGCCCGCAAAATTCAGGAAAAAGTTGAAGAAGAATGTCAGCTTATGGATTATGAGGGAAGCAGACTTTATGATGAGCATCCGGACAAATTTATGATGCATCGGCTTTACAGGCAGATACGTTCTCAGGTAGACGGAGAAATGGCAGCGCAGGAGATTCCTGATGAATTTCTGGATGAACTGATCCAGGTGCTTTTGTACCAGGAGATTTCCAGGCGCCGGTGCAGACGACGCAGATACCGTGGATTCTGACAGTTGAGCGAATAAGAACACTGCAGTTCGTAATGCCGGAATCCGATGGTGTACACAGGGGCATTACAGAGGGATTATGAAAGATTAAATATGATGACATTACAGGAATTTTTGGAAAAACAATTTGATGAAAACCTGATGCTTGCAGTCTTAAGCGGCCAGCGGAGCAAGGAAAAAGAGGCTCCTTCCAAGGTGCGGATCCGCCAGATAGAACTGAAAGGCAGCGTCTGTTATCAGGCATCCTCCACGGTGGGAACCAAGGTCCTTCACTCCAATTACAGCAGAGAAGAAGTGATCGCATATGTGGAACAGAGTTTTCAGGAGGGTGGATTTTCCCAGCTGCAGGTGCAGGGAAGATGCAAAGATGGCAGTGTTCTTGTCAGCAAAAAGGGTAAAGTAACTGTCAAAGTGAAAGAGCATCAGGCGAAAGAGCCTGTTCAGATTCTGGCACACAATCGTGTGAAACAGTATATATTGAAGGAAGGAACTCCGGTTCCATTCCTGGTGGATCTGGGAGTTATGAATAAAGAAGGAAAGATCCATCGTCCGGCTTATGACAAGTTCAAACAGATCAACCGTTTCCTGGAGTTTATTGAGGATATTCTTCCGGCATTGTCCAGGGAGCGGGAGGTCACGATCCTGGATTTTGGATGTGACAAATCATATCTGACATTTGCCATGTATTATTATCTGAAGGAACTCAAAAAATATGACGTTCATATCATTGGGTTGGACCTGAAGGAAGATGTGATCCGGAAATGCAATGGACTGGCAGAAAAATACGGATATGAGAAACTGCATTTTCTGTGTGGTGATATTGCGGAATATGAAGGTGTGCAGAAAGTAGATATGGTGGTAACGCTCCATGCATGTGACAAAGCAACCGATTATGCACTTGCCAAAGCGGTTGAGTGGGATGCGCAGGTGATACTGTCTGTTCCATGCTGTCAGCATGAACTGAATGACCAGATTCAGAATAAACTGCTTTCTCCGGTGCTGAAATATGGACTTCTGAAAGAAAGAATGTCTGCACTTCTTACAGACGGAATCCGTGCAGAACTTCTGGAATCGAAGGGATACAGTACGCAGATTCTGGAATTTATTGATATGGAACATACACCGAAGAATCTCCTGATCCGGGCAGTAAAGACAGGCAGATCCCGTTCGGGTGAAGCTTTGAAAGAGATGACGGATGCCATTCATGGCCATCTGACTCTGGAAAAACTTCTCTATCCGGATGGATTTGATGCGAAGGAGGGAGTATGAGAACCATAACAAGATTTTTGAGAAGGTTTTTAATACTTCTGATCGTGTTTGTAATGGGAGTAGCGGGAACTGCTTTTCTCATGAATAATGAGACGACGGATGATCGTTCCGATATGAATAATCCGACGTTGCCGGAAGTAATGGTGGATTTTAACGGTACGCTGGCAAACAGAATGTATGGATATCGCCAGCCGATGGAAGCAGATTTTGTCCGCGACAGTGTAACACCGCTGGATACAACAAAGAAACTTACGATCGCCGTTAATCCTTATGAGGAAAAAATCAAAAGTCTGTCCTATGAAGTGCGTACTTCGGATGGAACCAAGATTGTTGAGAATCGTAAGGTCAAGAGTCTTGACAGCTCAGGATCTGACGGATATCTGCGTGCACAGATCGAGATCAGTTCCGGTCTTTTGATGAATCAGGAGTATTCCCTTCAGGTCTCACTGGATACCAGTGACGGAGAAGCGTATTATTACACAAGAGTAGTTTCCAGGTCTTCGACGAATACGGAGGATTATGTGAAGTTTGCTTCCAGCTTTGCACAGATGTGCATGGATAAAAACGCTGCAGACGGACTCGCGGCTTATCTGGAATCTGCAGAATCTTCTTCAACAAATTTTACAGCTGTGACGATACAGTCACCACTTTCTACGATCAGCTGGGGAAATTTAAGCCCGCAGATATCCAAGAAAGGCATCCCGGTCATTAAAGAGATCAATGAGACGACGGCAAGTATTTCGCTGGAATATGAGATAAAGGCAGCCAACGAAAACGGTGGTGCAGAGTATTACAATGTAACGGATTTTTACCGGCTTCGCTATACGGATACCAGAATTATGCTGTTGGATTTTCAGCGAAGCGCAGATCAGGTATTTGATCCTCAGCAGACAGTGATCACAGATGATGGGCTGCTTCTTGGAGTCCGGGACAAAAATGTCACGATGCTTTCCAATGAAGATGGCAGTGTGACTGCTTTTACGCAGGAAGGTGCCTTGTGGACTTATGCACCGGATACCGGCAAATTTGTAGATATCTTTGATTTCCGCAGAAAATCAAATGGAGATTTTCGTGACTCCAGAATAGAACATGATATCAAGCTGCTGGGCATTAATGACAGTGGGGATCTGGATTTCATGGTTTATGGTTATATGAACCGCGGAACATATGAAGGATATTGTGGCGTTGGAATCTACCATTATGACCATGATCAGAATGTTGTAGAGGAACGCGTGTTTATTCCAACGTCAGAATCATTTGAATTCCTGAAATCAGACCTTGGAACGCTGAGCTATGTGAATAAAGATAATCAGCTGTTTCTTTTGCTTGCAGGCAAGCTTTATCAGATCAATATTGATGAAAGCAGTTATGATGTGCTTGCAGATAATATTGATGGAAATCAGTTTGCGGTTTCGGCTACCAATGCACATGCAGCATGGCGGATCAGCGACGGTGATCAGGCTGGTCAGGTAAAATTCATCGATTTTGACACACTGGAAACAAGAAACGATACACCGGATGCAGGACAGAGCCTTCGTGTGCTGGGATTTATGAATGAAGATGTGATCTATGGAATCGTTTTGGACGGTGACAGTCTTACAGATGAAAACGGACATACTACAGATGGAATTACTTTAATCAGAATTGAAGGTTTTGACGGAACTGTCAAAAAGGAGTATCATCAAGATGGATATTATATTACAGATGTGACGGTCGGAAGTACCCTTATGCAGTTTAATCTTTCTGAAAAAACTGGAAGCTCTTATACTGTGAAAAATAAGGACAACATCATGAATAATCAGGCAGCGGCGGCAAAGGTTGTTTCTGCTGAACAGAGCAGTACAACCCGCCAGGGCGTGATCGTCAAGCTGGCATTTGACAACAAACCGGAAACAGACGAACCGTTGATTCTTACTGCAAAGATGAAAAATACAGGGGAAAAAACAGTTCAACTGGATGTTGACAAGAGTCAGATCAGTAATATTTATTATGTATATGCAAAGGGCGGACTGGATAGTACGTGGACAGATCCGGCACAGGCAATTCTCCATGCAGACAGTCTGACAGGTGTGGTTCTGAACCGGGCACAGCAATATGTATGGGAACGTGGAAATATGAAAACACAGCTGACGCTGAATACAGAGGATGTTCCGGAGATCATTCGAAGTGGTTCCTGGGACAAAGACGTTCTGCAGCAGGGACTGGGAGATTCAGGAACGGTGATCGACCTTACCGGATGCAGTTTGGAAAATGTACTCTATGAAATCAGTGCACAGCGTGCGGTTATAGCCAAGACCGGTGCAGATTCCAGTGTAGTGATCGTTGGATACGATCAGTACAATACCTGGCTTCTTGATCCGGCAACAGGCGAAGTAAGTCCTTACGGAATGAACGACAGTACAGCGTTATTCCAGGCAGCAGGAAATGTCTTTATTTCCTATCTTGATAACCAAAAATAAATTTAACAGGGGGACAGGCTTATGTTAAGCAAAAGCATCACGAAACTTGTACAGTATGGAATGGAAACAGGGCTGGTACCGGAGTGTGAAAAAAATTACACCATCAATCTTCTTCTGGATGTATTTCATGAAGACGAATATGTAGAACCGGAAGAGAGCTTTTCTGATGTAGATCTGGAAGAAACTTTAAATGAACTTCTGGATGAAGCCGTAAAGAGAGGACTGATCGAAGACAGTGTTGTGTATCGTGATCTTTTTGATACAAGACTGATGAACTGTCTGATGCCGCGTCCGGCGCAGGTTCAGAAAGAATTCTGGGATAAGTATCAGAACAGTCCGCAGGAAGCTACCGATTACTTCTATAAATTAAGCCAGGACAGCAACTATATTCGCCGCTATCGTGTAAAGAAAGATCAGAAATGGAAAGTAGACAGCCCGTATGGCGAAATTGATATTACCATTAATCTTTCCAAACCGGAAAAAGATCCAAAAGCGATCGCAGCAGCAAAAAATGCGAAAGCAAGCAGCTATCCAAAATGTCTCCTTTGTCCGGAGAATGAAGGATATGCAGGTCGTGTCAATCATCCGGCAAGACAGAATCACAGAATCATTCCGATCACGATCAACGATACACCATGGGGCTTCCAGTATTCTCCATATGTATATTACAATGAGCATTGCATCGTGTTCAACAGCAAGCATACTCCGATGAAGATTGAGAGAAACACCTTTATCAAACTGTTTGATTTCGTAAAACTGTTTCCTCATTATTTCCTGGGATCCAATGCAGATCTTCCGATCGTTGGTGGTTCTATCTTAAGTCATGATCATTTCCAGGGCGGACATTATACATTTGCAATGGCAAAAGCTCCGATTGAGAAGCATGTGACGATTCCGGGATTTGAAGATGTGGAAGCCGGCATTGTCAAATGGCCGCTTTCCGTACTTCGTATCCGCCACAAAGATTCTGCGCGTCTGGTCGATCTGGCAACTCATGTACTGGAAGTATGGAGAGGATATACTGATGAAGCTGCATTTGTTTTTGCAGAGACAGACGAAGAACCGCACAACACGATCACACCGATCGCACGTAAAGCAGGCGATATGTTTGAACTGGATCTGACTCTGAGAAACAACATCACAACAGAGGAAAATCCGCTTGGTGTATATCATCCGCATGCAGAGTATCATCACATTAAGAAAGAAAATATCGGTCTGATCGAAGTTATGGGGCTGGCAGTTCTTCCGGCAAGACTGAAAGAAGAACTGGAGCTTCTGGAAGAATACATTCTGGAAGGAAAAGATATCGCATCCAACGAAAAGATTGAGAAACATGCCGCATGGGCAGCTGAATTTCTTCCGAAATACAAGGATATCAACAAAGAGAATGTTCATGAAATCCTTCAGAAAGAAGTTGGTATTGTATTTACACATGTTCTGGAAGATGCCGGTGTTTACAAATGCACACCGGAAGGCAGAGAAGCATTTATGAGATTCATCGAATCATTATAAAAAAACACATAATATACAAAAGACAGGGACTTAAGGCGCAGAGCTTTGAGTCCCTGTCTGCATATAAAAAGCACAGACGGGACAGTAGCATATTACAGTCCGGAAACAGAACTGTGTTAAAATGACATTATAAGGTATGTTTGGAGAATGTGAAAACAGTGCGAAGGAAATTCCGGCAAAGGAGGCATGGAATGAAGCAAAAATATGTACTTACAGCAGTGGCGGTTGTGGCTGTCGGAGCGGTGGCATTGGGTACGGTCCCGATGTGGGAAGGGATGAATTCTGTGAAACAGGAGGAGACCAGAACGAGTATTATTGAGGAACCGGTAAATACAGAAACAGAAGTAACCGGTACGCCAACGCCTCTTCCGACGACGGCCCCGGTTACTGGAATTTCTCATACGGACAGTTATGAAGATCTTTATGCCCAGGTAAAAGAATGGCAGAATAATTCTTCATACAGTAATGTTCAGCCCCGCATCATGACTGTTGAAGAGTCAGCAGATGCGACAGGGACAGACTCGGCTGTTTCAAATTCCAGTATGGCGGCAACTATGCCGGAAGAACCAATTGACCAGGAATATGGCTTTGATCCATCATCAGAAGGTAAAGATTATTCTACGACCACCGCACAGGAAGAACTGATTGATGAGGCAGATATCGTAAAAACAGATGGCAGCTGTATTTATGCCATGGACAGTAAAGGAACATTGCGTATTGCAGATGCAGCGTCCATGAAATTACTCTGTGAGATTAATGGAGAGAACAGCTCCGATTATAAGGAAATGTATGTGGATGGTAACTGCCTGCAGCTGATCTGTCAGCAGGAAGATTATATAACTTATAAAGGCAGTATAGATCTTCCGTCAGCAAATGCAGGTGGAGAAAAGAATACAGATGGAGTCCGAACCAGTTATAGTATGCCGGTAACTACTGTGACAGTAGAAACCTATGATATCTCAGACAGGGAAAAACCCAAAAAGACAGGCGTTTATCATCAGGATGGAAGTTATCTTTCCTCTCGAAGAACTGACGGAAGAATGTATCTTTTTACATCATATACTCCGGAAGTCGGAGACAGCGCAGATCAGTTACAGTACTATGTGCCAAGGTGCGGAGAAGAGTATATTGACTATGACCATATTTACCTTCCAACACCGGAAAAAGATTTTTCTTATAATGGCAGGATATATCTGGTAGCAGGGGCTGTCGCACAGGAGAATCCGGATCAGGCAACAGATGTTATGGCCGTTGTCAGCAGCGCAAATATTTTTTATGTCAGTGAAAATAATATCTATTCAGCAACAGAAATCTGGAATGACCGGGAAACTCGTACGGAAATTGTACGAATCGGCTACAGAGACGGGAAATTTACCGACGGGGCAGCAGGTTCTGTAGCGGGGGAACTTCACAACAATTTTTCCATGAACGAGGCAGATGACTGTCTTCGCATTGTAACCACTGTTGAAGGCTGGGATAAAGATTATAGTAATTTTTCCAGAAGTAATGGATTATATGTGCTGAATGAGAAACTCAAAACAATTGGAAAGATTGAAGATCTGGCAGAGGGAGAGCAGATAAAGGCTGCACGGTTTATGGGAGATACAGGATATTTTGTCACATATCGAAATACGGATCCTCTTTTTGCAGCAGATCTTTCTGATCCGAAGAACCCCAGGATTATGAGCGAACTGAATATTACCGGATTTTCTGAGTATCTGCATTTCTACGGAGAAAATCAATTGCTGGGAATCGGCTGGGAAACAGATCCGGATACAGGCAATGTGACGGGGATGAAATGTTCTATGTTTGATATTTCCGATCCATCAGATGTCAGAGAAACAGACCGTTTTATATTAAAGGATGTTTCATTTTGTGACGCGCTTTATAATTACCATGCGATTCTTGCAGCTCCGAAGAAAAGTCTGTTCGGGTTTGCTTATGGAAACTATGGAGATAACACTGATGTATATGACAGCAGTGAGAAGTATTATTATGCACTGCTTTCCTATCATGATCAAAATGGATTTGAGCCGCAGATGTATCTGAATATCAATGACAGTGAACTTTTTGCAGGCTCCATGAGTTATCAGGATTATTGCAGAGTACGCGGCGTGTATATCGGAGATATGTTTTATCTGGTAACAGAGAAGGGAATTGTTTCTTATAATATACAGAAGGATTATGAACAGACCGGAACCCTTAAATGGGAAGCTTAAACGCAATAAAACCATGTTTCTCCTGTATTTACTCCTTGCAGTAATCCAACGAATAGTCTATACTAGAAAGCAATTGGATGAGAATGAAGACAGAGAGGTATAGATTATGAAGCTCACAACTGTAAAAGAAATTTATAAAAACAGAGAAGAATACTTGAATAGGGAAGTAACTGTAGGAGGATGGGTACGAAGCGTACGTGGTTCCAAGGCATTTGGTTTTATCGTACTTCATGATGGTACTTTTTTTGAGACACTGCAGGTTGTATATCACGACAATATGCCGAATTTTGCCGAGATCAGCAAGCTGAATGTAGGCGCTGCTATTATCGTCAGGGGAACTCTGGTTCCGACACCGGAAGCAAAACAGCCGTTTGAAATTCAGGCTGATGAAGTACAGGTAGAAGGCGCATCTGCACCGGATTATCCGCTTCAGAAGAAACGTCATACTCTGGAATACCTGAGAACCATGACACATTTGAGACCGAGAACAAACACTTTCCAGGCGGTATTTCGTGTACGTTCCCTTTGTGCATACGCGATCCACAAATTCTTCCAGGAAAGAGGTTTCGTATATGTACACACACCGCTGATCACAGGAAGTGACTGCGAGGGTGCGGGAGAGATGTTCCAGGTTACTACACTGGATATGAAGAATCCTCCGCTGAATGAAGACGGTACTGTAGATTACAGTCAGGATTTCTTCGGCAAAGAGACTAATCTTACAGTAAGTGGTCAGCTGAACGGTGAGACTTATGCACAGGCATTCCGTAATATTTATACATTCGGACCGACTTTCCGTGCAGAGAACTCCAATACAACACGTCATGCTGCTGAGTTCTGGATGATCGAGCCGGAATGTGCATTTGCCGATCTGGATGACAATATGGATCTTGCAGAGGACATGCTGAAATACGTGATCCGTTATGTGCTGGAGAATGCTCCGGAGGAGATGAACTTCTTCAATTCCTTTATCGACAAAGGACTTCTGGATCGCCTGAACCATGTAGTGGATTCTGAGTTTGGTCATGTGACTTATACAGAAGCAATTGAACTTCTGGAGAAAAACAATGACAAATTCGATTACAAAGTATTCTGGGGATGCGACCTTCAGACAGAGCATGAGCGTTATCTGACAGAAGAAATCTTCAAGAAACCTGTATTTGTGACAGATTATCCGAAGGAGATCAAGGCATTCTACATGAAACAGAACGAGGATGGCAAGACAGTTGCTGCCATGGACTGTCTGGTACCTGGAATCGGTGAGATCATTGGTGGAAGCCAGAGAGAGGATGATTACGATAAGCTGAAAGCACGTATGGATGAGCTGGGACTGAAAGCAGAAGACTATCAGTTCTATATGGATCTCCGTAAATATGGTTCCACGCGTCATTCAGGATTTGGACTGGGATTTGAACGCTGCGTAATGTATCTGACAGGTATGGGCAATATCCGTGACGTAATTCCATTCCCAAGAACAGTTAACAACTGCGATTTATAATAAGGAGTAGTTTTTGCATGATTAGATTTATTCATCTTTCAGATGTACATCTGGGGGCAGTCCCTGACCGGGGCTGTCCGTGGAGTCATGAGAGGGAAGAAGAAATCTGGGAAACATTCCGCCGGGTCATTGTGGGTATCCGCAAGAATCCGGTGGATTTGTTGTTTATAGCCGGTGACCTTTTTCATCGTCAGCCTCTTCTCAGGGAACTGAGAGAAGTTGACGATTTGTTTGCGTCTATACCGGATACCAGAGTTTTTCTGATGGCAGGAGATCATGACTATATAAAAGAAGATTCGTTTTACAGAAATTTTGTCTGGTCACGGAATGTAACCTTTTTTGACAGGGAACAGCAGTCCTGTGTGGAGATCGCGGACAAACAGATTTTTGTATATGGGCTGAGTTATGAGCATCCGGAGATCCGTACACCATTATATGATGAATGGAAGCCGCAAAATAAGCCTGGCTTTCATGTACTGCTCGCACATGGCGGCGAAGTCGGATATTGTCCGATGGATTTTACAAGGCTGGCAGCGGCAGGATTTGATTATATAGCGCTCGGGCATTCTCATAAACCACATACAGTATGTCGCGATAAGATTGTCTATGCAGGTGCACTGGAACCACAGGATCGAAATGACGTCGGAAAGCATGGATATATAGAAGGGGAATTTGATGGGGAAACCGTTAAGCTGAAATTACGCCCCTTTGCTCTTCGTTCTTATCAGAACCTGGTCCTTGCGGTAGATCAGAATACCACACAGTATGCATTGGAAGATATGCTTCGGAAGGAAGTTATGAAGCGGGGCGGAAGAAATATATATCGTCTGATCATTAAGGGAAAACTTTCTCCGGATAATGTCCTCCTGCCGGAACGCCTTCACGGACTGGGAAATATTGTGGAGATCATGGATGAATCAAGACCTGCGTATCAGTTGGAAAGCCTGTATCGCCAGTACAGGGGGACTCTGATCGGGGACTATATCAAAACTTTTTTAAAGAGAGATCTGACAGTAGTGGAGAAAAAAGCACTCTACTATGGACTTCAGGCACTTTTGACTACAAAAGTCCTGACCAGTGACAGGAAAAGAATATGAAGATCAAGCAAATTGAAATTAAAGATTTTGGAAGTATTTACAGGCAGACGATTGCTTTTTCTCCGGACATGAATGTACTGTACACGGAGAAAGAACGAACAAGAAGAGAAATCCAGGCTTTTATAGAGAGTATGCTGTTTGGAAGGACGGATGTTCCTTATGCAGGGGTACTCTGGTTTGAGAGTGGCGGGCGCAACTACCGGCTGACACGAGATCTTCACAGAGAAGAACCTTACAGTGAACTTCTCTGTGAAGAGAGTGGAGAGCTTCTTGATGCGGACCATATCAGTGAGGAAAAAATGGCACTGGGTATCAGTGAAGCTGTATATGAGAATGCAATCTGTATTTCTCCATTGAAAGGTAATACCGGGGCAGAAATCGTACGTGAAGTGCAGAAGCAGATGACCGGCTTTCAGACAACGGGAGACTGCTCTGTGGATCTGGGTAAAACCTCCCAGAGGATCAAGATGACAAGAAAAGGTTACCAGGTGCAGGTGGAACGCCGCAAAAAGGCAGACCAGCTGGCAAAAGAAAAAATTTCCGCACAGATTAAAAGCATACGCAGAGAGATCCGTGATACTGAGGAACAGAAGAATCAGCTTGGAGAACAGGAAGATGTGCTTCGCATGAATGAAGAAAGTAACGGATATCATCTTCTTGACGAACGAATCGGGGCACTGGAAACAAGAAATCAGGCACAGATCGCGGGAATGTGTATGACTGCATTTCTGGCACTGGCAGGGGCGTTACTTCTGGCACTGGAGGCAGGAAGTACGATTCCGGCGGTACTGGTAGGAGTTGCCGGTGTTTTGGCGTTTATTGCAGAGCTGAATTTTGAAATGCGTACAGTACGTGAACTGGAAAAACGCAAAAGAATGAAGTCCAGATGGATCGCAAGACAGAATAAGCTGGAAGGCGGCCGCAGCAGTCTGGAGGAAGAATTACGTGAAAAAAATATGGAACTTTCCAATCTGACAGAAGAACTTCGTGAAATGGAAGAGTATGCGTATCTGCCTCTGATGGAAGAAGTTGAGATCGATGCGCTGAATCTGGCAATGGATACGATTGATAAACTGTCGGAACAGATGTATCGTCAGACAGGAAACAGACTGGTGAGGACGATGTCGGAGACTCTCAGAGGAATTACCGGTGGTACCTGTCATGAGCTGATGGTTGATGATGAATTTCATATCAGCGTTGATACAGGGAAAGAAGTACTGCCGATTGAAAATCTGCGTCTGATCATGGTTGAACAGATTTATCTTGCGATGAGACTGGCCGCAGGAGAGCTTCTGTGTGGAGCAGAAAAGCTTCCGGTCATCTTTGATGAAATGTTCTGCGCCTTTGATCCGAAAAGGCTGGAAACAGCTGTTTTATGGATTACAGGGTCTGGGCGTCAGGTGATCATAAGTACAAGCAAAAAACAGGAATTGGATGTGTTACAGAAAACAGGACTTTCTGTCAATGAGATTTCTTTATGACTGAGAAGAGAATAAAAAACACCCTGCAGATTTTTCTGCAGGGTGTTTTGCATTGTGCTGTGAAGAAGTGACAGGATTTATTTGTCATACTGAGCCATGTAATTATTGACGCATTTTTTGATTCTGTCTGCAGGGTTGAGCAGATGGCTGACAGACATATCATGATTCAGTGTATCGATGATCAGAGCAATATATTTACTCAGGTCGCAGCTGATATAGTAGTCTCTTGCGAGAAGTTCCGGATCCTGATAAACAAGGTTTGTAGTAAGCAGTTTATCAAAGGTTCCTTTTGCGTATGCTGCGTCGAATTTTTCCATTCCCTCTGTGAAGAGTCCGAAAGTTGTGCAGATAAAGATCTTGCCGGCACCACGTTTTTTCAGAAGAGATGCAATTTCCAGAATACTGCTTCCTGAGGAAATCATATCATCGATCAGGATAACATCCTTGCCTTCAAGTTTTGGACCGAGGAATTCATAGGCTGCGATCGGGTGACGGCCTTTAACTACTTTGGTGTAGTCAAGACGTCTGTAGTACATACCCATATCTACGCCGAGAACGTTTGCAAGGTAGATCGCTCTGCGCATGCTTCCTTCGTCCGGGCTGATGATCATGAAGTGATCATTGTCAATATGAAGACCTTCTACATTTTTGAGGAGAGCCTTGATGAACTGATAGGACGGCTGGATAGTTTCGAAACCATGCAGTGGAGTTGCGTTCTGTACACGTGAATCATGAGCATCGAATGTAATGATGTTTTCTACACCCATTTTTGTCAGTTCCTGGAGTGCGGATGCACAGTCAAGGGATTCACGTCCGATACGTTTGCTCTGGCGGCTCTCATAGAGATATGGCATGATGACATTGACTCTGCGGGCTTTGCCGCCGACTGCAGCGATGGCACGTTTCAGATCCTGAAAATGATCGTCAGGTGACATCATGTTGGTGTATCCGCTGATCGTGTAGTTGATACTGTGATTGCAGACATCAACCATAACATAAATATCGTCACCACGTACAGATTCACTGATCTCGCCTTTTCCTTCACCGGAACCGAAACGAGGGGTTTTGACATTGATGATATAGGAATCACGCTGATATCCTTCAAAAGCGCAGGTGCCTAATTCAGGATTCTCACGCTCTTTTCTCCATTTTACAAGCCATTCATTTACTTTTTCGCCAAGGGGGCGGCAGCTATCGAGGGGAATAAGCCCCAGCCTTCCTACAGGAAGTGTTGTCAGTTCCTTGTTGTTTAACTGTGCCATCGTTTATTTTCCTCCTAAAAATATTTTCTGTATTCGGATGTCTTTGCCGATAAGCTTCAGCATCTGGTAATTACTTGCTATCCGGGAAAAAGTTCTCTCGGAATAGGTGGCTGAAAAATCTTCAAGTTTCAGATTCGTAGATATGATCGTGGATTTACGACGGGAAATACGTTCGTTAATACACAAAAATAACTGCGAGGAGACAAAACTGTTGGTAAGCTCTGTCCCAAGATCATCTATGATCAGAAGATCACAGTCAAGGATAAAATCATCACCCGGGTCTGTTTCGGATTTTCTGGAAAAAGCTGTCTGAGCCAGACGGTCAAACAGATCAAATGCAGAAAAATACAGAACACAGTGTGCGGTTTTGAGAAGCTCGCTGGCAATACAGTGAGAGAGAAAGGTCTTGCCTACTCCGGTGCTGCCGTACAGAAACAGGTTCTGTGCGCGCTTGTCAAAATCATCTACAAAGTTCCGAGCAGTATTATAAGCCCGTTTTGCTGTTTCGCGGGCTGTTAATCCGGTTGCTTCGTTCTTCATTGTATCAGAATACCAGTCAAAAGAAAAGTGTTCAAAGTTCTCTTTTTTGAGAATCTCTTTCAGATTTGACTGTGTGTACAGTAATTCGACCTCGGATTTTTTGAAACAGGAACATTTTTGTCCGTCAACATAGCCAGTATCCTGACAGAGTGGACAGAAATAATGAGGTTCCAGATAATCATCAGAAAATCCGTTGCTGCGAAGAAGTGTACGGCGTTCCTGAGCCAGAGCGGCCACGTCTTTTTTGAGATCTTCTACAGTATCGGATTCGCCCAGCAGAAGAGAACGGGCTTTTCTGGCACTCAAGGCTGCAACCTCCTGATCAATCTCCAGCAGGCGTGGAACACGGATAAATGCTTCTTTGCGGCGTTCTTCCAGATCATGCTGCACCTGGGACTGACGCCGGCTGTATTCTCTCATAATAATATCATACTGAAAATTCTGTAAAGCCACGGTACTCTCCTTTACTGGGTTACTGTTCACTTCGTTCACGGTAACTTTACTGGTTCAATAGATGCTTCTCATATTCGTCGAAGTTGTATTCTCGCTGCTGGAAGTTATTGAAACGGTTATTGGAAGGCTGTGCAGGTTTGGAGGATGCTGCTTTCCGGTCCTGACGGCGTTTCTTGTGTTCGGTATCCAGAGTATGGATGTCATCGATCGTATGTACATCTTTCTTTTTCCAGCCTTCCAGAATCTTGTCTGTATACTGGAAGCTGGCCTGACCTGTCTGAAGGACAGTACGGTTGCAGGCTTCCTGGATGACCTCCATGGAAAAGCCATAGGTTCGAAGCCAGGTGTCCATCAGTGTGATCTCTGTCTCTACGGGATTGCGGTTGGTGATTCCGAGAGCCTTGAGAATAGAAAAATAGTCTTTATTATATCGGGAGCCGGACTGCTTGGCTTCTTCCACAGAGGTAATCCCCTCCTCAGCCCAGGCAAGAGCCACCTTCTCGATGTAGCGGATGCTCTTGTGATTGTGGCCCACGCAATATTCAATCAGATATTCGATCAGGTCAGCAGACATGCCAAGGCCATCATAGAAGAAAAGCATCTTTTGAATTTCTGTAGGTGAAAGTGTTTTGCCAAGATATTGTTCGGCTACATAAAGAAGCTGGATGATATCTTCGTTTTGTTTCAGTTCATTTACACGGTCCGGAGTAAGTGCTTCTGTACGGACAACAGGCTGGTCCTTCGGCTGTTCGGAAGTAACGGAAATCTCATCCTGCACGGCATCCGTCGGACAGGAAGGAGCTACAGGAGTGAGAAGAGAAATTCCGCAAAGCTTATTATTGTCTGTGAAATCAAGAGTAAGAAGCTGCTGTTTGGCCCAGTATTTCAGTGCACGGAGAATATCTCTCTCGGTGCAGAGAAGACGGTCTGCCATCTGCTCCAGACTGAAAGAAACCGGAGCACTGGAAAGTGCACGTAAAAGGTAGATATATACTTTTACAAACTCTCCATTAGCTTCCGGCATATAATTATCAATAAATGTGTTCGATAAGATCGTAACCTCCGGGAGGGAGGCATTATGTAATGTGATCATTGCCATGAAATATCGCTCACTTTCCGATGCTGTTCATTTCATCAGGATATTACCTGTGAACAGTTATGACTTTTCCGCAATAATGCGGCTGTTTTGGAACACTTGGATTATAGCACAACATTTTTCAAATGAGAATAGGCGATTTTTTTACAGAGGATTTCCACAAATGAATGTGGATAATGTGGATAATGTGGAAAGTACATGGAGGATAAAATTATGTGCAACCGCGAAAAATGGCGAAATTTCGTATATTATCGCAAAAAATATGAAAAATCGACAAAATATTATGTGAACCAGTTTTGCATAAAAAATCCACATGCCATACGCATATAAAAATGTGTATAAACATGTGGATAATGTGGATAACTTATTTGCCAAGGAGCTGTTCACCAATATTTACAACGTCTCCGGCGCCCATAGTTATCAACAGGTCGCCCTGTGTACAATTTTCTAATAAAAAGTTTTCAATCTCGTCGAAGGTCGGGAAGTATTCACATGGAGTACCGAGTTCGACGATTTTTTCCTGCAGATTTCTGGAAGAAATGCCAAGATTATCCGTTTCACGTGCAGCATAGATATCAGCCAGTACGACGTGATCTGCAAGGGTAAGAGCTTTGGCAAATTCCGGAAGAAGGGCTTTGGTACGTGTATAAGTATGAGGCTGGAATACACACCAGATCTTCTTATGTGGATAATTTTTGGCTGCGTGAAGGGTGGCTTCAATCTCTGTCGGATGATGCGCATAATCATCAATGATCGTTACATCGCCAATTTTGCCTTTATACTGGAATCTGCGGTCTGTACCGCCGAAATCTTTCAGACCATCAAAGATCACTTCTGTAGACAGGTCAAGAAGCTGTCCTGCAGCGATAGATGCCAGAGCATTGGATACATTGTGAATGCCAGGCACTTTCAGAGAACATGTGCCCAGGTCTTCTCCGTTGTGAAGAACATGGAAGGTTGCATGGCCAAGTTCGTCATAAGTAATGTCTGTGGCTGTGTATTCAGCATCGTGTTCCAGACCGTAGGTGATCACTTTACATGGAAGATTTTCTGTGATCATTTCGTATTTTGGTGTATCTGCATTAATGATGAGAGCACCTTCTGCCGGGAGAAGTTCTGCAAATTTGCGGAAGGAATGACGGATATCATCAATATCTTTGAAGAAATCAAGATGATCCGCATCAATATTCAGAATGATCCCGATGGTTGGGAAAAAGCTCAGGAAGCTGTTGGTATATTCGCATGCTTCTGTCAGGAAGGTTTCAGACTGTCCAACACGGATATTACCGCCGATTGCAGGCAGGATACCGCCTACACTGATGGTCGGGTCACATTCACCTTTGAGAAGAATGTGAGAAAGCATGGATGTGGTCGTGGTTTTGCCATGTGTTCCGGCAACTGCGATGGAAGTATCATAGTTGCGCATGATCTGACCAAGAAGTTGCGCTCTGGTCAGCATCGGAATGCCTTTTTCTTTTGCACATGCAAATTCCGGGTTATCCGGGTGAATAGCTGCTGTATAGACAACCACCTGAACAGAATCGGAAATATTGGAGGCGCGCTGACCATAGTAAATTTTCGCACCTTTGCTTTCCAGAAGACTGGTCAGAGGGCTTTTTTTGGAATCAGAACCGGAAATTGTAAAACCTTCTTCAAGAAGAATTTCAGCCAGTCCACTCATACTGATGCCGCCGATACCAATGAAATGGATGGAGAGCGGTTTATGAAAGTCTATCTGATACATAATAAAAATCTCCTTATCTTTAATGTTTTTATTATACCTCTGTCAGATAAAAATGAAAAGTGTTACTTTTTATGAGAACAATGTGCAAATATACCAATATAATAGAAAAATAATTGTGCAAAACACACATAAAAAGCACTACGCTATTTTTGCGAGGTAAAAAAACGTGTGCAAAAAATATAAAAAACAGAAGGAAAAAACAAAAAAATTGTAAATTATGTTCACGGATGCGAAAAAGTATGATATAATGGAAAATCATAACATACAAGAGGTGATTGCGAGATGATGAAAAAAGAAATGATCGCCATGCTTCTGGCGGGTGGTCAGGGCAGCAGACTGGGAGTACTGACACAAAAGGTTGCGAAACCTGCAGTCGCTTTTGGCGGTAAATACCGCATTATTGATTTTCCATTAAGTAACTGTATTAATTCTGGTATCGACACAGTTGGTGTACTGACACAGTATCAGCCGTTGCGTCTGAATACGCATATCGGAATTGGTATTCCGTGGGATCTGGATCGAAATGAGGGCGGTGTTACGGTACTTCCTCCATATGAGAAGAGTACAAACAGTGAATGGTATACAGGAACCGCTAATGCGATCTTTCAGAATCTGGATTACATGCAGCAGTACAATCCGGATTATGTATTGATTCTGTCAGGTGACCATATTTATAAAATGGATTATGAAGTGATGCTGAATTATCATAAGGCAAACAAGGCAGATGTCACGATTGCCTGTATGCCGGTTCCGATGGAGGAAGCCAGCCGTTTCGGCATCATGGTAACTGATGGATCAGGGCGTGTGACAGAATTTGAAGAGAAACCGGAGAAACCAAGCAGTAATCTTGCTTCCATGGGAATTTACATATTTAGCTGGCCGGTACTCAAAGAGGCACTGATCGCGCTGAAAGATCAGAGCAACTGTGATTTTGGAAAACATATTCTTCCTTATTGTAAAGAGAACGGACAGAGACTGTTCGCATATGAATACAATGGCTACTGGAAAGATGTGGGAACACTTGGATCTTACTGGGAGGCCAATATGGAGTTGATCGATATCATACCGGAGTTCAACCTTTATGAAGAATTCTGGAAGATCTACACCAAGGGTGATATCATTCCACCGCAGTATATTGCAGAAGATGCCGTGACAGACCAGTGCATTATCGGCGAAGGTGCGGAAATCTATGGCGAAGTTCATCATTCAGTGATCGGACCAAATGTAGTGATCGGTAAGGGCACTGTGGTACGCGATTCGATCATTATGAGAAATACAGTGATCGGAGAAGATTCCGTTCTGGATAAAGCAATCGTGGCAGAGAATGTTACGGTTGGCAATCATGTAACACTTGGATGTGGCGAAGAAGCAGAAAATGTGCTGAAGCCGGCTGTATATGCATTCGGACTTGCGACTGTGGGAGAACAGAGCGTAATTCCGGATAACGTTAAAATAGGAAGAAATACTGCAATATCCGGAGTGACAGCGACAGAAGATTATCCGGGAGGAATCCTGGAAAGTGGACAGATCATTAAAGCAAAGGATGGTGAGCAGGCATGAGAGCAATTGGAATTATTCTGGCCGGCGGAAATAACAACCGCATGAGAGAACTGTCGGACAAGAGGGCGATTGCAGCGATGCCTGTTGCAGGAAGTTATCGAAGCATCGATTTTGCCCTGAGCAACATGGCAAATTCCCATGTTCAGAAAGTTGCAGTTCTGACGCAGTACAATGCAAGATCGTTAAATGAACATTTGAGTTCCTCAAAATGGTGGGATTTTGGAAGAAAGCAGGGAGGTCTGTTTGTATTCACTCCTACGATTACCAAGAATAACAGCTTATGGTATCAGGGAACAGCAGATGCCATTTATCAGAATATTGATTTTTTGAAAAAGAGTCATGAACCTTATGCAATCATTGCATCCGGTGACTGTGTGTATAAGATGGACTATAATAAAGTCCTTGAATATCATATTGCGAAACGGGCAGATATTACAGTTGTCTGCACAACATGCCGGGACCAGAAAGAGGTAGAGCGCTTTGGTGTGCTTCGTATGAATGACGATGGCAGAATCGTGGAGTTCGAAGAGAAACCGATCGTTTCTTCTTATAATACAATATCAACAGGTATTTACGTTGTAAGAAGAAGGCTGCTGATCGAACTGATCGAGCGGGCTGCACAGGAAGGCAGACATGATTTTGTAAATGACATTCTGATCCGTTACAAAAACCTGAAACGAATTTATGGTTATAAGACAGAGGATTACTGGAGTAATATTTCTGATGCAGAAGCTTATTATCGTACCAATATGGCATTTCTGCAGCCGGAGATCCGTAATTATTTCTTCAGACAGGAACCGGGAATCAAAACAAAGATCGACGATCTTCCGTCGGCCAAGTATAATCCTGGGGCAGAGGTGAAGAACAGTCTTGTTGCGAGTGGCTGCATTATCAATGGTACAGTAGAGAATTCAGTACTGTTCAAGAGTGTATATGTCGGCAATAATTGTGTGATAAGGAATTCAGTGATCCTTAATGATGTGTATATCGGAGATAACACTGTCATAGAGAACTGTATTGTTGAGAGCCGGGATACGATTCGGGCGAATTCCAGCTATAAAGGCGAAGACGGAAAAGTCAGGATCGTTGTTGAAAAAAATGAACGCTATGGATTATAATTGCTGAAGACAGCAGCTTGTAATCTGTAAAATAAAGAAATGCGTATGAAAATGAAAGGGGCAGGCACGATGAATATTACAGACGTACGTGTGAGAAAAGTTGCGAAGGAAGGAAAGATGAAGGCGGTCGTTTCGATTACGATTGATGAAGAATTTGTAGTTCATGATATCAAAGTAATTGAAGGCGAGAAGGGACTGTTTATTGCAATGCCGAGCCGCAAAGCTACAGATGGTGAATACAGAGACATTGCGCATCCGATCAATTCCCGTACCAGAGATAGGATCCAGACACTGATTCTTGAAAAGTATCAGGAAATGCTGGATGCAGAACCGGAAGAGGAACTGGAAGAAGCAGTTGAATAAATACAGTGGCTGCAGACAGATCAGCCGATTTTTGAATCTCTAAATAAGAATTAATAAGATCCGGGGACATGGGATAAATCCTGTGTTCCTGGATCTTTTATGTTTCTGGAAAAATATGTAAAAAATGAAATGATTCTGTAATAATTTAGAATTTTGGAGGCAAAATCTACTGGATTTCAGGGTATAAAAATGTGAAATGTTACATGAATGTTACAAAAATGAAATGAAAGTATTGATTATTTGTGAGAATGTGTTATACTTAACCTACAAAATATTTAAGAGGTGTTTTTATGAAGAGTAAGAAAGTTCTTTCACTGCTGTTGGCATGTGCAGTGACCGTATCTATGGGAACAACCGTATTTGCTTCCACAGAAGATCAGATTGCAGCTGCACAGGCACAGAAGCAGGAAGCACAGGCAGGACTTGCGCAGGCCCAGGCGAATATCAGCGGGCTGGAAAGCAAGAAACAGGAACTGGAGTCCTACCTTGCAGAACTGAATTCCCAATATAATGAACTTACAGACAGTATTTCACAGCTCAGCATTGAGGCTGCCGAGAAAGAAGAGGAGCTTAAGAATGTAAAGGCTCAGCTTGAAGTGGCAAAGCAGAATGCACAGGATCAGTACGAGGCAATGAAGATTCGTATCCAGTACATGTACGAGCATGGTGGAAGTACTATGCTTGAAATGCTTCTGTCATCTGACAATCTTTCTGATTTTATGAATCAGGCAAACAATGTGGCTACAATTTCTACATATGACAGAAACATGCTGAAGAAATATGAGGAGACACAGGAAGCAATCAAGACTCAGGAAACTCAGGTCGAAGAAGAGTCTGCTTCTATTGGAAATCTTCTTACGGAGAAAAGCTCTAAGCAGCAGGAAGTACAGAATCTGGTGGCATCGACCAGTGACAATATCAATTCCTATGTAAACCAGATCAGTGCAAGTCAGGAAGAAGCAGATGCTCTTATGGCTCAGGTGAACAGTGCAGACAGTAGTATTTCACAGCTGATGGAAGAGGCTGAACAGGAAAAAGCTGCTGAAGCTGCAGCGGCAGAAGCAGCAGCCGCACAGGAAACAGCAGAAGCTGCACAGGATGAAAATACAGATGAAGAAACAGATGTAGTGGATGAATCTGGATATACTTCAGAAGCACAGGATACTTCTTCCGGCAGTGAAGATACCACATATACAGAGGATACATCTTCAACGGACAGCAGTGATTACTCCGAAGATACATCTTCAGACAGTGCAACAGCTGAAGAGACGAGCAGTAGTTCTTCTGCTACAAGTTCTTCAGAGACCAGCTCTTCCAGTCAGGGAACTTACCTTGGTAATTTTAAACTGACAGGATACTGTAACTGCGCACAGTGCTGCGGAACAGCTGGAAATGCAACCGCAAGTGGTACAACACCGGTGGCAGGACGTACTGTTGCAATGGCAGGGGTACCGTTTGGAACCAAACTTCTGATCAATGGAAATGTTTATACAGTAGAAGATCTCGGAACTCCTTATGGCCATGTTGACATTTACTGTAGCAGTCACAGCGAGGCACTGAGTTTTGGATTACAGTATGCGGATGTATACCAGTTAAATTAAATATAAGAATAATAAAAAGAGCTGTCTGGTTATGATGACCAGACAGCTCTTTTGACTGAAAACATATCAGATTGTGTATTACAGGTAAGGTGTTCCGGGAATCTCCGGATAACTTCCCATGCCGATCAGAAGTTCCAGTCCAACTTGACGGGCTTCCAGTACCGCTGCTTTAACAGCGCTGGCATCGCCGGAGATACCGAGAATCACTTCGTTAGAGTGACTGGTTCCGATACTTGGCGTCATATAACAGGTGATATTTACGGCAGATGCTTTCATAGCGGTATCGGCCATTACAAGACCAATTGCAGCAGGAGATCCTGCCATGAAGCCGAAGGCCTCGCCTGGTACGGCATGAAATGCTTTCTGCAGTGCAGCTCCCGCGCTTGCGGAATAAGTGAATTCCAGATGACCGGATTCGCTGATATAAAGCTCTCCTGCATTTTTCTTTGTAAGTTCGAGGCCAAGCTCGATTGCATGACGTACATCTGAAACATCGTTGCCGCCGATTACAATATAGTTTCCATGACCACCCCAACCTTTGGTGTCTCGTGGAAACTCAATGGAAAGAACTTCGGTGTTGGTTGCTTTTACGGCATCATCGATTGCTGTGATCTGTCCGGCAGCACCGGTTCGGGAACTGAAAAGTCCAAGGGCGTGGTATTTCATTCCAACATTCATTTCTTTTAATAATGTATCATCAATACCGGAAATCACCAGTCCGATCG
>OLOD01000718.1_pt1 | contig 24951 bp, 25 predicted proteins | sample 1671921 | NCBI WGS metagenome assembly OLOD01 (sample SAMEA3136626, study PRJEB25190) | human gut metagenome | biome: human gut; feature: human-associated habitat; material: faeces | place: Austria | collected 2013
TACAGAGGGTGTCTTTCTTTTGTGCAATATTTTGGATTTGCTCATTTATAGTTTTCATGTTATACTAAACATAATTATGAGAGAAATACGGCAGAATCTTTTTTTGATTCAAGATACGGAGGGTTTTTATGGCACTTTCTATTCCAACCATCACATTGAACGACGGCAGAGCGATGCCGCTTCTGGGGCTTGGCACTTACAAATCGACAGAAAAAGAGGCAGAAAAAGCAATTGTCACCGCGGCAAAATACGGCTACCGTCTGATCGATACCGCCTCCTCCTATAAAAATGAGGACAGCATCGGCCGCGGGATCCGCGCAAGCGGGATTCCGCGGGAAAACTTTTTTATTACCACAAAGGTATGGAATACCGCGCAGCGGGTCGGTGATATCGAAGGTGCCTTCAACCGCAGCCTCGACCGTCTCCGTCTCGACTACGTTGATCTTTACCTGATTCACTGGCCGGTGCCGGGCTGCTACCCGGAGACATGGCGCGCACTCGAAAAAATCCGCGAATCCGGGCGTGCAAAATCGATCGGCGTCAGCAACTTCGAGGAGCCGCACCTTACCGCCCTCTTTGAATTTTCCGGCATCATCCCGGCCGTCAACCAGATCGAATGCCATCCGCTCTGGAACCGGAAACCGCTCATCGCTTTCTGCCGTTCACATGGAATCGCCGTTCAAGCGTATGCGCCGCTCGCAAGAGGTCTTTATCTGAACCGTGAGATTATGCAGCAGCTGGCAGAAAAGTATGTACGCACTGAAGCGCAGATCGGCCTCCGCTACCTCGTCCAGCAGGGCATCAGTGTCATCCCGAAATCGACACAGCCGGACCGCATTTTTGCCAACGCGGATGTCTTCGACTTCGAACTTTCTGAAGCCGACATGGCGCTCATCGACACGATGGACGAACAGCTCCGCTCCGCTTCCATACCGGATGACCTGCTGTAACTGCGGATTCACAGAAAAAGCAGCACAGAAAATCTGTTTCTTTCCGTTTCAGATTTCTGTGCTGCTTTTTCTGTTTCTCTTTATTTCGAGGATACCATCCAGTCTGCTGCAGGTGCAGATCCAGTCCCCCATTGCTTCGGCTTCTTCTAAATCATGCGTGACCAGAAGTATCGTTTTTTCTTTTCCTTTTCTGCGGATATAGTTCATCGTTTTCTTTTTCGTCCCCGCATCCAGTCCCCGGAACGGCTCATCCAAAAGGAGGAAATCTGCGTCCATGCGCATGGCCCGCAGAACCGCCACCCGCTGGCGCATGCCGCCCGACAGTTCCGATACAGCCTGGTTTTCACAGCCCGAAAGGCCGAGTTCCTCCATCTCCTCCACAAGATGACGGAAGCTTCTTTTTTCTTTTCCAAACATGCGGCGCCTTACCGAGAGCTGGATATTGGCTGCAGCTGTCAGTTCTTCTGCCAGCCGCGGTTCCTGAAAAACCATACTTTTTCTTAAGGCTTCCAGTCCCCCGATTTTTCCGCCGTCCGCCTGCTCCAGGCCTGCCAGAATCCGCAGCAGGGTTGTCTTTCCCGCCCCGGAAGGAGCCATCAGACAGGTCACTGCTCCTTTTTTCAGTTCCATCGTAAGATTCGAAAAAATAACGTGTTCTCCATACGCTTTTTTCAGATGGCAGATTTCAATCGTATCTTCTCTCATTTCATCACCAGCATTCTTTTTTCCGCAAGATCCATTCCTTTTAAAACAGCTTTTTCGAGACAGAAGCTGACGTACACGATCGCTGCCGTCCAGGCAAAGAGTCCCGGTGTGTCGAGATATATTTTTGCCTGATACAGATGCTCTCCGATGGATCGGTTCGGAATGCCGATTACTTCTGCTGCCGTTCCGGCCTTCCAGCAAAGGCCGAGGGAAAGTGAACATCCCGTCCGGATATATGGGTACAGCTGCGGCAGGATCACCCAGCGCAGCCGCACCGGCCGCGGAACCTGAAAAACGTCTGTCATCTCCAAAAGCGCTGTGTCCAGTTCCCGCAGGCCGTTCCGCGTGTTTGTATACAGGATCGGAAATACCATCAGAAACGAAATCACAACCGAAAGATTCTTCGACGAAACCCATATCAGGATCAGAATCACAAAAGAAGCGACCGGCACTGCTTTCACTGCTGCAACCAGCGGCGTCAGGAGTTCTTCTGCAATGGAAAACCGACCGGCAAGTGCAGCTCCTGCAATTCCCGCCGCCGCACCAAGAAGGAATCCGGCTCCGATGCGTGCTCCGGAAAACAGCAGGGACTGCCAGAAGAACGGTTCTGTTACAAGCGTAAAAAGGCGTTTCAAAACAGCGGCAGGAGATGCCAGAAGGATCTCCTGCCCGACAAAAACACTTGCCGCCTGCCAGATCATAAGCCAGAACACGATCGGCCAGCGCTTCGTTTTTCTCTGTTTCTCTTTTTTGTCTTTATTCGGAATAATAGAAGTCATCTCCTGGAAGTTCTCCTCCGACTGCCTCCGGGTTCTGGTCTTTGAGTACACCGAGATAACCGGAAAGCTTCTCTTTCATCTCATCACCGGTGATGCAGACAATGTTGCACGCCGGAAGCGCTTTCTTTGCGACTGCCTCCGGAACAATGTCATAATCCCCGATCAGTTTTGCCGCCTCATCCGTGTTTTCGGTTACGTAGGATACGGATGCCTGGTAAGCTTCCATGAAGTCTGCAACTGCTTCCGGATGCTCCTTGGCAAAGGCAGTGCGCACAACGGTAACACCTGTCACCAGTGTGCTCACTGTTCCTTCGGACTCCTGGATTTTGTTCCATTCTTCGGTCAGGTCAAGTGCGGTGCGCAGCGTTTCTTTTTTCGTCTGTGCCGTCGTTACAAACGGCTGCGGCAGCATGGCGATTCCATCGGCATCTTCTGCAAGTGCTGCCACGCACTCGGCGTGTTCGCTCTTCCACTCGATCGTTACGTCCTCACCCGGTACGAGGCCGTTCTTTTCGAGGATATAATTCAAAGCATACTCCGGAGTTGCACCTTTGCCGCCCGCATAAATGGTTCTGCCTTTCAGATCCGCAATGGAATGTACGGTATCGCCGTCCTCGACGATATAAAGGACACCGAGCGTATTGACTGCGAGCACCTGCACGCCGCCGTTTGTCTTGTTGTAGAGTACGCTTGCAAGGTTCGCAGGAACCGCGGCGATATCCACCTCTCCCTGTACCAGTTTTGCGCTGACCTCATCCGGGGCAGCGGCAAGTTCAAACGTGTCCGCAGGTGACTCTTTGCTGTCGTTATCGCTCATCATTTTTACCATTCCCATGCTGGTCGGTCCTTTTAATGCAAGCACATGGACCAGTGTCTCATCTTCTGTTTCCGATGCCACTGTGCTGCTCTCTGTCTGCGTACTTTCTGATACTGTACTTTCTGATCCTGTGCTTTTTGTCCCGCTGCTCTCCGACTTTGTCTCTGTCTGGCCGCATCCTGCAAACAGAAGTACCATTGCAAGAATCGCTGCCGCAAAGCCCATCTTTCTTTTCTTTTTCACTTTTTTCTCCACCTTGCTGTTCTTTTTAGTCTACCAGCTTGTCCAGTTCTTTTACATATTCTGTCTGGCTGGAAATCTTGTGTTTTGCCTGCGCCGCATATTTGTTGACTGCCGCCTGCGACTTTTTGATTGACTGCATCGTGCCGGCTCCTGCCACGCATCCGCCCGGACAGGCCATGCCTTCGAGAAGATAACCGTTGTACTTTCCGGCCTTTGCCATTGTCAGCAGTTTCCGGCATTCCTTCAGACCTTCTGCATTTGCCATCTTGATTTCGCGGTCCGGGTATTTTTCACGGATTACATTTTCCACAGATTTTGCAACGCCGCCGGAGACAGCAAAGTTTCTTCCGTCCACCGATGCATCGCTGACGCCGTCCGGATCTTCCTCAAGTGCACTCACATCTACCTGGCGCGCATCGAAAATGCCCGACATCTCTTCAAACGTCAGAACGAAGTCCACCTCACTGCGGACAGACCGGCGCATGGCCTCCAGTTTTTTCGCCGCACACGGTCCGACAAAGACAACCTTCGCATTCGGATTGTGTTTCTTGATCAGACGCGCCGTCAGCGTCATCGGGGTCAGTGCCATCGAGATACAGTTAGCGTAATCCGGGAACAGTTTCTTCGCCATTACAGACCAGGCCGGACAGCAGGATGTCGCCATAAACGGCAGTTTCTCCGGAACTTCGTTCACAAAATCCTCTGCCTCCTGTGCCGCACAGAGATCCGCTCCGATCGCAACTTCAAAGACATCCGCAAAGCCGAGCTTTTTCATCGCCGCACGCAGTTTTCCAGGCGTTACTTTCGGTCCGAACTGGCCGACAAACGCCGGTGCCAGCGCTGCATAGACGCGCTCTCCCGACTGGATCGCACGGATTACCTGGAAGATCTGGGATTTGTCCGAAATAGCGCCGAACGGGCAGTTGACGAGACACTGGCCGCAGGATACACATTTCTCGTAATCGATATCCGCTTTTCCGTTCTCATCTGAACCGATGGCATCCATTCCGCAGGCTCTCGCACACGGACGCTCCTGAATGATAATAGCCTGGTATCCGCATACCTTGGCACACTGACCACATTTGACGCATTTATCCTGATCAATATAGGATCGTCCATTGGTGCGGTCCAGCGTAATGGCCTTTTTCGGACAGACTTCCACGCACGGATGTGCAAGACATCCCTGACATCCCTCCGTGATCAGAACCCGTTTTTCATGACAGGCGTTGCATGCAAATTTGATGACATTAATGAGCGGCGGTGTATAATACGTCTCCGCCTGGTCCGCCAGTTTGATATTGTCCGAGATCGGGGCGTGCTCTGCCGCGCTTCTGCACGGAAGTCCCATTGCAAGGCGAAGCCGCTCTCCTACAATCGCCCGCTCCAGAAACACATCATTTCTAAAATTTCCGACCTCACCGGGAATTACACGGTAAGGAATTTCCTCGATCGTCTTTTCCACCGGGGAGTCCACGTCATACGCCATTTTTGCAACTTCCGTAAAAATGGCATGGCGGATTTCCTGAATTCTTGTTTCTACTCCTCTCATTCTTTCTTCCTCCTGCTGTATTTTCCTCCGCATCTTTTCAGTTAAAATTATTCCGCTTTCTATTACTATACTTGATTTCGAAAGTATTGTCATCTTTTTCCCGTATTTTTGCTGAAAAATTTCGGTCTGCACAAAAAAAAGAACCTGCCGTCTCTGTATCATTTCACAGAAGTGACAGGTTTCTTATTTTTACCGCTCCCAGAGATCCGGGGCGAGTTCGTCTTTTTTCATACGCTGCATCAGTTCATCCACAGCCTGTTTCGGGTTTTTGTTTTCAAACAGAACCTGATTGACTGCCTGAATGATCGGCGTTTCGATTCCGAATTTTTCTGACAAGGTAAGCCCCGCTTTTGCGGAATAGACACCTTCAACAATCATTTGAACCTCATCCATCGCCTGCTGCATTGTTCTTCCCTGGCCGATCAGATATCCTGCTTTCCTGTTCCGGCTGTGTACGGACGCACACGTTACAATCAGGTCACCGATGCCGGAAAGGCCATAGAAGGTTTCCGCATGGGCACCCATCGCCGTGCCGAGCCGTGCAATTTCCGCGATCCCGCGGGTAATCAGAGCCGCTTTCGTATTGTCGCCGTAGCCAAGACCATCCGCCGTTCCGGCTGCCAGTGCGATGACATTTTTCAGAGCTCCGCCAAGTTCAATTCCCGTGATGTCCGGGCTTGTGTAAACGCGGAAGACCGGACTCATGAACACATTCTGCACATACAGTGCGCTCTCGCGGTCATGCGCGCCGACAACGATCGTGGTCGGCAGGCCGCGGCCGACTTCCTCTGCGTGGCTCGGTCCGGAGAGAACAACGACATTCGCTCCCGGCACTTCCTCCTCGATGATCTGAGACATCGTCATCAGGGTATCGGCTTCCACGCCTTTTGCCACATTGACGATGAGCTGGCCGTCCGGAATATCCGCCGCATACTTTTTACATGTGGTTCGCACGTACGGGGATGCTTTTGCCATCACAAGGATGTCCTGTCCGGAAAGGGAGCCGCGCACATCGCAGGTGAACTTCATTTCATCCGGCAGTCTTACGCCCGGAAGCTTCGTCAGATGCTCTCTGTGTTCCTTTAAGCTCTCAATTTCCTTTTCATTTTCCGAGCAGATCGTCACGTCATGCCCGTTGTTGCAGAGCAGGAGGCCGAGGGCGGTTCCCCAGCTTCCTGCTCCGATGATGCTAATCTTTGCCATATTTTATTTCTCCGACTTTTTGGATAAATACGTTTTCCGCTCTGTTCCCGCGATGAGACGCTTGATGTTTGCACGGTGCTCCCAGAAGGCAAGCACGGCAAGAAGTGCGATCACCACGTACATCTCATAAAGATACGGCGGTTCCAGCGCAAAGCAGCCCGCCTGTCCCATGATAACGGCCATTGCAAAAAAGACAACGTAAACCATCATGGAACCGAGGGAAACATAGTGTGTTACTGCAAGATTCAGGAAAAACAGCGCTGCACAGACCAGCGTGATTCTCCAGTCAAATGAGATAATCAGACCCGCGGTCGCAGCGATTCCTTTTCCGCCGCGGAAGCCTAAGTAAAACGGGAAGTTGTGGCCGAGAATCGTTCCGGCCGCAGCATACACCGTCAGCAGTTTCAGTATTTCCGGGTGCGATGCACCGAAGATCAGCCGTACCGTCAGGACCGCCAGAATGCATTTGATGCAGTCGCCGGCAAGCGTGATGGCGCCTGCTTTTTTCCCTAAAGTCCGGAGCGCGTTGGTCGTTCCTGCGTTTCCGCTGCCGTGTTCCCGGATATCAATTCCCTTCGTCCTTCCATAAATATATGAGGTCTGAAAAAGGCCAAATGCGTATCCGATCAAAAGGCATATGATCCGTACCATAACTCTTTACTGCTCCTTCTCTTTTCGTTCTCTGATGATGAATTTCAGCGGTGTGCCGCGGAAGCCGAACGACTCTCTGATTTTATTCTCCAGATATCGAACATAGGAGAAATGCATCAGTTCTTTGTCGTTGACGAAAATAACAAATGTCGGCGGTTTGACCGAAACCTGTGTCATGTAGTAGATTTTCAGTCGTTTTCCACGGTCTGACGGCGGCTGCTGCATTGCCATTGCCTCGGTCAGAATCTCGTTCAGGACACCGGTCTGTACGCGCAGGTTCTGGTACTGCAGAACCATGTCGATCGTCTCGAACAGCTTCGGAAGACGCTGTCCTGTCTTCGCAGAGATGAAAAGAAGCTCTGCGTACGGCATGTAAGCCAATGTATTTCTTACTTTTTCGGTAAAGCGGTAGATCGTCTTGTCATCTTTTTCCAAGGCATCCCATTTATTTACCGCAATGATCATACCTTTTCCACGCTCATGGGCGATACCGGCAATTTTGGCATCCTGCTCGGTGACACCCTCGGTTGCATTGATCAGAAGAACGACGACATCTGCGCGCTCTACGGCAGATACTGTACGGATGATGCTGTACCGCTCCAGCTCCTCTTTGATCTTGTTTTTCTTTCGAAGACCTGCGGTATCGATGAAAATATATTCATTTCCATTGTGCATGATCGTGGTATCGATCGCATCGCGCGTCGTTCCGGCGATATCGGATACGATGACACGGTTCGAGCCCAGCAGTTTGTTGACCAGGGAGGATTTTCCGACGTTCGGTTTTCCGACAATGGCGATGCGCGGAATCTCGCTCTCCTCCTCGTTTTCCATCTCCGGATCAAAGTATCCTGTCACCTCATCGAGCATATCGCCGATGCCGAGCTTTCCGGATGCGGAAATGGCGTGCGGCTCTCCGATGCCGAGGTTATAGAATTCATAAACATCCATCATCTGACGGTCGAAGTTGTCGACTTTGTTGACCACCAGCACAACCGGCTTGCGGCTTCTTCTGAGCATATCAGCTACTTTTGCATCGGCATCTACAAGGCCCTGACGGACGTCAGTGATGAAGATGATGACATTTGCGGTATCAATGGCGATCTGCGCCTGGTCTCTCATCTGGGAGAGAATGATATCTTTGGATTCCGGCTCAATACCGCCGGTGTCTACCAGCGTAAATTTGTGGTTCAGCCACTCCACGTCGGCATAAATACGGTCACGGGTTACACCCGGTGTGTCTTTTACAATCGAAATATTGTCTCCGGCTAATACATTAAACAGGGTGGATTTACCCACGTTCGGCCGGCCCACAATTGCTACAATCGGCTTGCTCATACATTGTTCTCCTTCTGTGTATCGTCTCCTGGTTTTCCTCCACAACGGCTTTCACCAGGTCGCTGCCCGGCTCATCGATAATCTGTACCGGTGTTTTCAGGCGCTCTTCCACCTCTTCCACCGTCACATCGTCGAGAAAGACGTTTTTTCCCGAACGGAGCATGTTGCACGGAAGCAGCAGGCAGTCGCCAAGATCTCTTCCCTCTAACTGCTCCATCAGATCCTTTCCGGTAATCAGACCGGATACGGTAATGGATTCTCCAAAGAAATAGTTGATAATCGTGATAACCTCCGCCTGTACATTCGGATATTTTTCACGAATTTTCTGCATGTGTTTTTCCAACGACGGCGCCGCAGCTTTTCCGGTCGCAATCGTTACATGGCGGTGACGGTCGTCCCCTTCTCGTTTCGAAAGTTCTTCCGCAACCTCGTCCTCCAGAAGCCGGAGCATTCCCACTCCGTTTTCCAGCTGGATATAGCCATCGTAATTTTCCTCCTCCGGGATCGGCTCTCCCGCCAGCAGATACCATTCATCACCAGCATGGATAAAGTGAAGTCCCCACTGTTCATACAGCTTTTTCTGCCATTTGTGAATCGTGGCAAGAACTTCTTTTGCATCCTCCCTGGTAAACGGTTCCAGAGGCGCCAGTCCGTCGCGGTATTTCGAAAGTCCGACCGGGACAACCGAAACACTTTTCAGATGCGGCAGATATTTTGACAGATCCGAAATACTGCGCTCCAGCTCTGCGCCGTCGTTGTATCCCTTGCAGAGCACAATCTGTCCATTCATCTCGATTCCCGCCTCGTAAAGGCGCTGGACCTTCGGAAAGATATTGCCCGCAAAACGGTTGTGCAGCATTTTGCAGCGGAGCTCCGGGTTCGTTGTCTGGAACGAAATATTGATCGGTGCCAGATGGTAGCGGATAATCCGGTCGATATCGTGGTCGCTCATGTTGGTCAGTGTAATATAGTTTCCCTGCAGGAAGGACAGACGCGAATCGTCATCCTTAAAATACAAGGTGGGACGCATTCCCGGCGGCATCTGATCGATGAAGCAGAAAATGCAGTTGTTGCTGCAGGAACGGTACTGATCCATGAACTCGTTCTCGAATGTGATGCCGATTTCCTCGTCATACTCTTTTTCGATTTCCAGGTCCCATTCCTCGCCGTCCTTTTTCCGGATCGTGAGTTCCAGATACGTGTCGTTGGTCTGGAAGTGGTAATCGAAGACGTCCTCGATGATTTCCCCGTTCACGCGGAGCAGTTCATCTCCCGGTTCGAGTTCCAGTTCTTCGGCAATACTGCCCGGTTCTATTGTCTTAATAATGTGTTTCGTCTTGTTTTTCACAGATCTTACGTTTTGGCCTTTCCATTTACTTCTTTATAACTTCTCTTTGCCCAGTAAAAAGCGTGCTTTTTTTGCATACCTTCCGGACATTCATCCATTATAATAACAACAACCTGCACAAAAAGCAAGGATTCTTTCGTTTTTTGCTTGACGCGCCCTTTCCCAAGATGATATAAATAGGAAGTAAATGGTTTGTAAAAAATGTCGATTACTGGAGGTTTGTATGGCTAATTTAGATTTACTTGAAAATTCCATTCCGGTTGCTCCGTTAAAGCTCGCAGCTCTGCCGGGCAGTATGGAAATGGCAAAAAAAGTCGATTCGTATCTGGTTCAGTTCCGTAAAGAGCTCGCCGAGCGCCGCAACGGGGTTTCCTTTTCCGGATATTCCGAGGATTCTTTTCTGATTGACTGCGAGTGCCCGCGTTTCGGTTCCGGCGAAGCAAAAGGAAAGATCAACGAATCCGTCCGCGGTGCCGATCTTTACATCCTGGTTGATGTCTGCAACTACAGCATCACTTACAAGGTCTGCGGCTACGAGAACCACATGTCACCGGATGACCATTATCAGGATCTGAAACGTATCATCGCTGCTGCAACAGGAAAAGCACACCGGATCAACGTAATCATGCCTTTCATTTATGAAGGAAGACAGCATAAGCGCACCAAACGTGAGTCTCTCGACTGCGCACTTGCTCTGCAGGAGCTGATGAACATGGGTGTTTCCAACTTTATCACCTTCGACGCACACGATCCTCGTGTCATGAACGCAATTCCGCTCGGCGGCTTTGACAACTTCATGCCAACCTACCAGTTTTTAAAAGCCCTTCTTCGTTCCGTTCCAGATCTGACGATCGACAACGATCATCTGATGATCATCAGCCCGGACGAGGGAGCGATGGCGCGTGCCGTATACTTCTCCAACGTGCTCGGCGTCGATATGGGTATGTTCTATAAGAGAAGAGATTACTCCACCATCGTAAACGGAAAGAACCCGATCGTGGCACATGAGTTTCTCGGCGATTCCGTAGCAGGAAAAGATGTTGTCATCATCGACGATATGATCTCCTCCGGTGAGAGTATGCTCGACGTTGCAAAACAGGTCAAAGAGCGCGGCGCTGACCACGTCTTTGTCTGCACCACCTTCGGCCTCTTCACCGATGGTCTGGAGAAATTCGATGCTTACTATGAGAAAGGCTATATCAGCAAAGTCATCACCACCGACCTGACCTACCGTACACCGGAACTCGTTTCCCGTCCTTGGTATGAGCCGGCTGAGATGAGCAAATATATGGCAAGCATCATCGATACGCTTAACCACGACGTATCCGTTGCAAAAGTACAGTCTACGACAGAGAAAATCAATAAGCTGCTGGCAAAACACAGATAATCGATTTTGTGTCCGCCGGATGCATACAGCAAAAAAACGGATCTGTTTTTTCCAGGTCCGTTTTTTGATGCTTTCTATTCTGTTTTCAGACCAGGGAAAGGAATGCCGCGAGGTTTCCTCTTTTTCCCTTCGATGCACGGTGGGAATACAGGAAATCCGGGTTGCAGCAGGTGCAGAGGTTCGGCAGATGAATCTGCTTCTCCGGCACTCCTGCCGCAAGAAGGATCTGATGATTCGCCTCCCAAAGATTTAACTGGTATTTTCCATCTGGTTTTCCGCAGAACAGTTTCTCATGCAGTGTTTCCGGGAATGCTGCCCGGAACTCTTCGATCACGTCACCGCTCACCTCGTAGCATTCCTGGCAGATCGACGGGCCGACGGCTGCGATCACATCTTTTGCTTCTGTTCCAAACCGTTCGTGCATCGCATCGAGCGTTGCCTGTCCCATCTTGTGGACCGTTCCACGCCAGCCGGAATGTGAAAGTCCAATTGCACGGTGCACCGGGTCGACAAAGTAGAGCGGCACGCAGTCCGCATAGAATGTCGCAAGTACGACGCCCGGCTCGTCAGTGATCATACCGTCAATATCATGAAAATCGCGGTCTCTTGTCACGCCGCTGCCGCAGTCTGCTTTCGTCACATAACGGACCTTCGTTGTGTGTGCCTGATCGGAGGTAACAATGTTTTCCACTTCAAACCCCGCCGCCTCACAGAATCTTCTGTAATTCTCCCGCACATTCGCCGGATCGTCGCCGCGCGAAAAGCTGAGATTCATGCTGGAAAGATGTTCCTTACTCACCCCGCCGATCCGTGTGGAAAATGCATGGCGGATGCCCTCAATTTTCTCAATCGCCGGCCAGGTCAGATAGACCACGCCGTTTTCCGCCTCGTTGACATGCATCGTTTTTTTATCGTTTTGTTTCCATTGAATTGGTATCATAAAAACTCCTTTCCTACCAGCCGCTCCCCTGATAATAAAACGCGTTCGCATAGACGCGGATCTCCTCCGGTGTCTCTGCCACGACGTCGAAGCGGCAGGGCACATCCATCGGGATCTGGTGGAGCATGCGGTAGTAATCTGCTGTTTTTGAAATTTTCTTCTGTTTCTTTCCATCCACGGCGCTTGTCGGGTCTCCGGCTGTCCGGCCGGTGCGGTATTTTACTTCGATAAAAATGTATGTGTCGTCCTGTTTTGCGATCAGGTCGATCTCACCGAAGCGGCACCGGAAATTCCGCACCAGGATGTGATATCCCAGGCTTTCCAGATATTCTGCCGCACGGCTCTCCTGTCTCGTTCCTACTTCCCGCTGATTCAAATGCGATACCCTCTCCTTTTTTGATGCGGTGCCTTTACACGAAATGGCCGATAAACGACTGCCGGTGGATCGGTGACGGGCCGATTTCTTTTAAAGCAGCGATATGCTCTGCCGAACCGTAGCCCTTGTTCGATGCAAAACCGTAGCCCGGAAGCACCTTGTCGTACTCTTCCATCAGGCGGTCCCTTGTCACCTTCGCAACAATACTTGCCGCCGCAATCGAAACACTCTTGGCATCTCCCTTGATGATCGGCACCTGGCGGATGTCCACCTGCGGGATTTTCACCGCATCGTTTAAGAGCACATCCGGCTTCACGGAAAGCTTGCTGATCGCCTCCCGCATCGCCTCGTACGTTGCCTGTAAAATATTGATCTCGTCGATCCGCGCCGGGGAGGCATAGCCGATGCCGACGGCCACTGCCTCGCGCATGATCACATCGTACAGCTCGTCGCGTTTTTTGGCCGTCAGCTGCTTGGAATCGTTCAGATACAGGATTTTACTGTCGCGCGGCAGAATGACCGCACCTGCGACCACAGGGCCCGCCAGAGGGCCTCTTCCGACCTCGTCGATGCCGCAGATCCAGCCAAGATCCTCATATTTGTGCTCGTAGATCTTCATCTGTTCCGTGCGCTCGCGCTCTTTTTTTAAGGCCTCTTCCTGTTTCTGGTATTTTTGAATCAGATTTTGTACGCCGGCACGGGAATCCTCTTCATATTCCAGATAAAGGGCGGGCAGCTCCGTCTCCGAAGCTGCCGCAAAAATTTCCCGTATGGCGGATATCGATTGTTTTTTCTCTGTCATCGTTGTTCTCCGCATTTTTTATTTTGATAAATCCATTTATTCCGGTTTTTCCAGCGTGATTCTGCCGAGCTTTCCGCTCCGGAAATCATCCATCAGAAGCCGTGCTGCTTTTTCGTAATCGAGCTCATTTCCCTTTTTCAGGCAGCCGCGCACACGCGCAATCTCACCCAGGATTTCCACACGATCCGTCATGCCTTCAAAGCCAAAGCGTTTCTCCAGCGTTCCCGGATACTCTGCCGTCAGATAATCGATGACGGACAGCGCCAGCTCCTCCACGTTCAGGATCTCATCGTTGATGGAACCGATCATCGCAAGATGCAGTCCCACCTGCTGGTCCTCAAACTTCGGCCACAGGATACCAGGTGTGTCCAGAAGCTCCAGCTGTTTGCTCAGACGGATCCATTGTTTTCCCTTCGTGACGCCCGGTTTGTTTCCGGTTTTCGCACAGGCTCTGCCCGCATACGCATTGATAAATGTCGATTTTCCGACGTTCGGAATACCGACAACCATCGCGCGGACCGGACGGTTCAGGATGCCGCGTTTGCGGTCGCGCTCGATTTTCTCTTTGCAGGCCTCCTGTACGGCGCTGTTAATCGCTTTCATGCCGGCTCCGGAACGGGAATTGACCTTCACAACAGAATATCCCTTTCCCTTGAAATATTCCATCCAGGCATCGTTTCCGCGCTCATCGGCAAGGTCCGATTTGTTCAGCAGGATCAGCCGTGCTTTGTTCTTTCCAAGTTCATCTATATCCGGGTTGCGGCTCGCTGCAGGAACTCTCGCATCGACCAGCTCAATCATCAGGTCGATGAGCTTTAAGTCTTCCTGCATCTGTCTGCGGGCCTTCGTCATATGACCCGGGTACCACTGATAATTCATGTTTCTTCTCCTTCTATGCTGCGTTTACACGAAACCGATTTTCTTCCACGGCGAAATCGTAAACCAGAGCTTTCCGACAATGCGGTCCGAATCCACGAGTCCCATGCCGTTGTGGCGGCTGTCCTCGCTGTTGTTCCGGTTGTCGCCGAGCACAAAGTACTGTCCCTTCCCGACCGTGATCGGCTCGGAGGCAAGTCCCGCGTTTGTGATGGCCGGAAATTCATCTTTTTCATTATAGACTTCCCCGTTGATGAGGATCTGTCCGTCTTTGATCTGTACCGTCTCGCCCGGCAACGCAATCACACGCTTGATGTGGATGCTCGCCTTCTTGTCCTCACTCGTCCGGAACGCGATGATATCCCCGCGTTTCGGAGAACTTAAGCGGTACCAGGCGGAGTCCATCAGCACACGCTCCCCCGGCACGAGAGTCGGCTCCATCGAGCCCTCCTGCACCACGACACTTCTGCAGAAAAACCAGGAAAATGCCGCCGCAAGAAGAATCACTGCGATGATTTCCAGATTCCATACAAACATGGAACGGATCTTTTTCTTGTAGAAATATTCTTTTACATATCTGGTATTCATACCCATAGTGTAATTCTCCGTAAGACAAAACCGGAGAAACACAATTGCTCATGTTCCTCCGGCCATCCTTTTAACGACTTATTATTTTACCAGCTCTTTCACTTTCGCTGCTTTACCAACACGGTCTCTTAAGTAGTTCAGTTTCGCACGTCTTACTTTACCACGTCTGATAACTTCTACTTTTTCAACGTTCGGAGAGTGTACCGGCCATGTTTTCTCAACGCCTACGCCGTTAGAGCTCTTACGAACAGTGAAGGTCTCTTTGCTTCCGCCGCCCTGTCTTTTCAGGACAACGCCTTCGAATACCTGGATACGCTCGCGGTTACCCTCTTTGATTTTACCGTAAACTTTAACGGTATCACCAACGCGGAACTCCGGTGCTTCTGCTTTTAACTGTGCATCTTCGATTTTCTTAATAATGTCGTTCATTTCTTTATCTCCTTTTTTTACCCTGGATGTTCTTAATGCCTTTTTGCAACAGCGGACCATCTCTTTACTCACAACAAGATATATTATACTATAATGCATCCGCAGATGCAAGTATTTTTTTCACTTTCCATTCGCCGCTGTACAGCAGACTGCGAAGCGCGAAAGAAAACCGCTGCAGGCCGTCCGCGGACGGTATGCCGGTAAGCCGTGCGACCAGACGGAAACCGTTTTTTTCCAGCTGCTCTTCGAGTTTTTCTTCCTCTTCTGAGAATCCGTCCGGGCACAAAAACACCAGCGGTGTTTCTTTTCCGGCAAAGCTGCGGATATACTCGCTCTTTGCTTTCATACCCTCCTCAAGCGTTCCCGGAAGCTGCAGAATCAGCAGATCATGGTCATCAAACAGATTTTTCTGTTTCCGGATCTTCTTTCGTCCGAGATCAAGGCTTACACCATAGCGTGTCATGCCTGCCAAAAGATCGTGCGCCCAGGCAGACGATTCCTCTTTTTCATTGCATGCGCAGGAAATCTGGAATGCATTTTCCAGAAGGTCCGGCCGCCGCTCGGCTGTCCGCACCAGGGATGCCTCATGACGCCACGCTTCGATCTTTTTGTGGTCACCGGAAAGAAGCACCTCCGGAACTTTTTTCTCGTGCCATGTCTCCGGTCTTGTGTAATGCGGATACTCAAGCAGATTGTCCTGCAGCGACTCAAACTGCGAAGATTCCTCGTTGCTTAAGACACCCGGCACAAACCGCGATACCGCATCCACCAGCACCATTGCACCGAGTTCTCCGCCTGTTAAAACATAATCCCCGATCGAGATATAGTCCGTTACCACTTCCTGCAGTACGCGGTCATCGATGCCCTCATAGTGGCCACAGAGCAGCACAAGATCGTCCTCAAGCGCCAGCTCTTCCACCATCGTCTGGTTCAGTACTTTTCCCTGCGGTGTCAGATAGACCGTGCGCGGCTTTTTCCCGATCTTTTCGGCTACCGACTGGTAGGCGCGGAACACCGGCTCCGCCTCCATGACCATGCCCGCACCGCCGCCGTACGGGTAATCGTCCACGCGGTTGAATTTATTTGCTGAAAAATCCCGGATATTCGTCGTCTCGAGGGAAATATAGCCGTTGTTGATGGCTCTTCCGAGGATGCTGGTGTGCAGCCCCTGCTCGATCATCTCCGGAAACAGCGTCAGAATATGATATTTCATCGTTCTTTACTCTCTTTATCAGTCAATCAGGCCCGGAAGAAGGTGAATCGTCATCTTCTGTTCATCCAGGTCCACATCCAGAATGCAGTCATGGATCGCCGGAATCAGAACCTCTCCGTGCTCTTTCGAATCTACAATATAGACGTCGTTCGCACCGGTCTCCATCACATCGCGGAGCGTGCCGAACAGTTCGCCGTCCTCGGTGTACATCTGCATTCCCTGCAGGTCTGCGATATAGTATTCGTCCTCTTCCAGCGGAATGGCATCCTCTCTCGTCACATAGAGGCTGCAGCCTTTATACCGTTCGATATCGTTGATGTTGTCAATTCCTTTGAATTTTACAATGGCAAGCTGTTTGAAAAAACGCACGCCAGTTACATGGAGTTCTTTTTTTTCTTTTCCTGTATCGAGAAAAACGCGGTCCAGAGAAAGAAAACGCTCCGGATCTGTCGTCGGGTATACCTTTACCTCACCGCGTACGCCGTGGGTTGTGGTAATTACGCCAATCTGCAAATATTCTTCCATTCAAAAACCCTTTCCAACCAGTTCTACTGTGTATTGCGACTTGAGAAACACGCTTTGCGAGTTTCTCAAGTTATCGCGGCAGTCGCCAAGGTCCCGTGCAAGCACGGACTTTGTCTCGTTGCCCGCGTAAAGAAAGGAACCGGCAACAACTGTCGGTTCCTTTTCCTATCTTTTACTTACTGTAAAATTTCTACGACAACTTTTCTGTCGCTCTTTGAGGAAGCTGCTTTTACAACCGTACGGATTGCTTTCGCAATGCGTCCCTGACGTCCGATGACTTTTCCCATATCTGACGGATCTACTTTGAGTTCCAGCAGAAGGTCATCACCGCTGACGGTTTCTGTCACAACTACCTCAGATGGATGATCAACCAGAGATTTTGCAATTACTTCGATAAGTTCTTTCATTACAAGATACCCCCGTATGAATTATTTCTCGATACCAGCCTGTTTTAAGAGTTTGGCAACGATTTCGGTCGGCTGTGCGCCGTTAGCCAGCCATTTTTTAGCAGCCTCCTCGTTGAAGCTGATTGCGCTCGGCTCGCGGTTCGGATCGTAAGTTCCGATCTCCTCGATGAAACGTCCGTCTCTTGGGGATCTGGAATCTGCTACAACGATTCTATAAAAAGGAGCTTTCTTCTGTCCCATTCTTCTTAATCTCATTTTTACTGCCATTTTTCTTTACCTCCATTGTAAATTCATGTATTTATTTATATTTTTTCTTTTATGCTAAAAGGGAAGTTTGAATCCTCCTCTTTTACCACCCTTACCGACCATTCCGGTCATCTGTTTCATCATTTTTCTTGACTGTTCAAACTGTTTGATGAAACGGTTTACCTCCGCGATGTCAACACCGGCGCCTTTTGCAATTCTCTGCTTTCTCGACGGATTGATGAGATCCGGGTTTTCTCTTTCCTTTGGCGTCATAGAAAGTACAATAGCTTCCTTTCTTGCCATGTCTTTTTCATCCACCATGCTCTCAAGATCCTGGCCCTTCATTTTCGCGCCGACGCCCGGAAGCATATTCAGGATGCTGGAGATGCCGCCCATATTGCGCATCTGCTCCATGGAATCCAGATAATCGTTGAAGTCGAACTGCGCCTTCTTCATCTTCTGTTCCATGGCTTTTGCTTTTTCTTCGTCGATGTTTGCCTGCGCTTTTTCAATCAGGCTCATCACATCGCCCATGCCGAGGATACGGGACGCCATACGGTCCGGATAAAACTGCTCCAGATCCGAAAGCTTTTCGCCCATGCCGACATAGAGAATTGGTTTGCCGGAAACTGCACGGATTGAAAGTGCCGCACCGCCTCTGGTGTCACCGTCTAACTTTGTCAAGATCACACCATCTATGCCAACCTTTTCATCAAACATCTTGGCTACATTCACTGCATCCTGTCCAGTCATGGCATCCACAACTAAAACGGTCTGATGAACGGTAACATTCTCTTTGATCTCCTGTAACTCAGCCATCATGTCATCATCAATATTTTCCATAACACCTGACTTTTCCATCATCAGAGGAAGAAACAGATACACAGAACCAATGATAATGGAAAAGTCTGTATACAGCAGTTTTAATGGCTTTGGCACCATTCCCAGTCCAACCAGCACTTTATTGATAATGCCATTGCTTCCCAGAATATTGATCCATGCAAAGCTTCGTATAACAGAGTTGGTCATCATCGGGAAAATGGACGCTGCAAGGAGTATACCTCTCCATTTCTTGCTGCACCGGCTGATAAAATAAGCTGTAGGGATGCCTCCCGCCATACAGACAAAAGTAGTGATCACTGCAATCTTTACAGTACGGATAAATATGTTTCTGTAATACTCATCCTGGAAAAATCCCACATAAGCATCAAACGGATATGCCCCGGAAAAGATGCTTGGAAACAATACCCGTAACAATGGGATCGCCAGAAATAAAAACAGTATCACCAGTCCTGGTATGAGCATAAACCATGCACTGCTCTTTTTCATTGCTTCGTTTCTCCTCTCTGATAAATATTAATTAATACTACTAATAAATATTCGTTTCTTAATGAAGTGTGCTTATATATTTTACATTCATTATAAAAAGTGGTATGCTATAAGTCAAATATATATTTTCTATATTTTTTATGCAGTAAAGCTATGATATAAATCAGGAAAGGACAACTATGGAATTAAAAGAAGCCCGCTATATTCTTGCCATTGCAAAACACCAGAGCATTGGAAAAGCCGCAGAATCCCTGTATATTTCCCAGCCCTCTTTAAGCAAATATTTAAAAAACCTGGAGGAACGTTTAGGAGCGCCCCTATTTGACCGCCGGGAAAATCACTACTATCCCACTTACATGGGTGAACGTTATCTGTACTATGCAGAGCGCATTGCTGCCTTTGGTGATCAGTGGAGCCAGGAATTTGATGACATTGCCCACCAGGAAAAGGGACGCTTAAATATTGCCGCACCCATTATGATGGGTACTACTCTCATCGAGCCATCCCTTATGGGCTTTCACAAGCGGCACCCTTATGTCACCTTAAATATTATGGAAGCCATCAATTTCGTAGCAGAAAACAGTCTTGAGGACAACTCCATTGACCTGACTATTTATAATGTACATAAATTTCCGGAAAATATGGATTATCAGATATTAAGAGAAGAAGAGATCGTACTGGTCTTAAATAAAAACCACCCCTTATGTGAAAAAGCCCAGCCAAAGGAAGGCTTTCGCCACCCATGGCTGGACTTGAAAATGCTTGAAAAAGAAAATTTTATCCTGTTATACCCGGACCAGAATACCGGTGGTATCGCACAGTCTTTATTTAAAGAATATTCCATGGAACCAACAGTACTCCTTCACACCCGCAACAGTGCTATGTCCATCCGCCTGGCGATCCAGGGACTCGGAGCTGCCTTTGCCCCAGAAAGCTATTTTCGGGAAGAATCCCGCTTTTTTCCTGAAGGATGCTGCTTTTCCATTGGTGCAAAACCGGTGCTCACCACTTCCATTGCTGCATACCAGAAAAAGAAATATCTTTCTCAGCATGCCAGAGACTATATGGAAATCCTGAAAAACTATGCTGCTTCCCTATCAGCTTCAAAATAGCCACCAGTGTACCCCCATCCATTCACTGATCGTCCATTTCAATAATGCTGAAGTTAAAAGATCAGAAAGAAATATGGATTTTATTTGTTCCTGCATAGATCCATGCTGCAAAAGCTACTGTAGCCGGAACACTTAATACGATCCCGAAACTGCCGGAAAGTCCCTGCATCAGGGCAATACCGATATTATTAGAATTGATGATCTGAAGATAAGGAAGATGATAGGCATAATCCATGATCAGCATTGACACACTGCTGCCTGCAAAAGCTAAGATCAGCGTATTGGAGTCTGTTCCCATCATATCCCGGCCTACGCGCATTCCTGCTCTGATCAGCTGCATACGGGAAATATCAGGGTTCTGGTCATAAATTTCTTTCATGGCACTGGATATGGACATGGCTACATCCATAACGGCTCCTAATGTACTGATAAGAAGACCTGAAAATAAAAGACCGCCTACCTGTATATTATTTGTTTCATAAAGGGTGAGCAGACTTTCTATATCTGATACATTCCACCCTGTAATTCCTGATAATTTTGAAAATACAGTAGCTGTGATCCCTGCGATCAGGACTCCTGTTATAGTCCCCGCAACTGCACAGACTGTCTTTTTCGAGGCACCTCCAATAAGGTACATGGTCACTGCTGTTGTGACTGCACATATAAATACGGCTGTCCAGAAGGGAGAATATCCCATGTAGACCACTGGAAGATAGATAAAAAGAATGGCTCCAAAAGTAAATATCAGTCCCAACGCACCTTTTACGCCCTGCATACCGCCAACCAGGCACAATACCAGAAAGTAAAGAACCACAAAACCGATGATAACTTCCTTACGGTCCATGGAATATACGCTTGTGATCACAGAATCCCCTGCAACGCTCTGGAGAACCACTACCCGCATTCCTACTTTACAGGCTGCACCAAAAAGATAGCCTGCACTGCTGGTAGTTGTAAGTTCCTGTCCCTTTTTCACTCCACTCGTCATCTTTACGACTACAGTCTGCTGCCCCACACGCATTCCGTCTTCCTGAATGTTGTCTTCCAGGATACGGACCACTTTTCCTGTCTCAAAAGTCTGCCCTGTGCGGTTGACCAGCTGTGTCTTAGTTACGTTATTCAGTTTTACCACTGCCAGTGCCATGATCACCATGATCACTGTCATAACTGCATATTTTTTTACCTGTTTTTTTAGTGCCTGATCCATTTTCACTGCCCCGATCTATCCGATCAACGTCCCGCAAGGCTTTTTGCAGCTTTCGCGGGACGGAATTTGATCTTTTATGTCTTTTTATATCTTTTTTATACCTTTTATTGCCGGCTTTGGGCTTATCTGTTTACGGTCTTGTGAATGGTAAAGGTATTATCAATATTTTCTACCTTTCCTTCATCTGTGATCTGGTAAGTAGTGATCTTGAAATCATCCTTTGTCAGATCGATCACAGAGTAGCTTGGCAGCCAGTTCTGGCTTCTTACTTCAATATAATCCTGCTGTGAATTGATAAGCTCATAATACTTAGAACCAGAAGCAGAGTTTGCAGTCATATAAAGGGTTCCTTTTGGATTGGTCACAACAGATTTTCCGGAGCTTTCAATGGTATAGCACTTATTATCTGCTGTAAATGCATCCTTTGCCTCCACTGCTGCTGTATCAGATGAAAGAGGATTTAAAGTAATGCTGTCCCCTGTATTTTTGTTGTATGCATGATCCCAGTCATAATCCAGACCTGTCTCATCCAGTCTGAACTCATAAGAACCATGTGTTTTTCCATCTCCATAAAGGATCTTGGAACGGCTGTATGTATGGTCATGTCCCTGAAGAACTACATCAATATCATATTTATCAAAAACAGGTGTCAGCTGGGTACGAAGGATCATGCCGTCTGTATCGGAGTGATCCAGTCCGGATCCGTAGATATCCTGGTGGATCGTCACAATACGCCATTTAGTATCCGGGAAGTTTTCAACTGCCTTTTTAATAGCCTGCTCATGCTCTGCCACATTGTAGTTGTTGGTATTTAATACGATGAACAGTCCCGGGCCATAGCTGTAGTAATAATCTCCCCCTGCTTCTGTCATTCCCAGATTGGTAGGATTCGGGTTATTAAAATGGTAACTGTAATCCTTGTTTAAAGAATCATGGTTTCCAATGGTAGTTGCCACCGGAATGTTCTTTAATGCATCAGCAGAAAGATACGCTGCATACTCTTCTTCCTTTGGCTTTCCTGTTTTATTAACCTGGTCTCCTGCTGAGATCACAAAGTTCAGATCCGGGTTCTGTGCAAGAGCTGCATCTAAGGTACGGTCCCATGCAAAACCGTCATTACGTGCTGCTGTGTTAGCCACACCTGAATCTGCACTTAATTTTCCTTCTCCCTGAGGCTGTCCCTTAGAAGCACCAACCTGTGGATCACCTACATAAAGGATCTTTACATTTTCAAAGCTTCCTGTTTTGTAAACTTCAGCAGGTGTTCTTACACCGCTTTTCTCTACAGAGTAATAATAGGTTGTATTCTCTTTCAGTCCGCCTACTGTTACATAATTGTAGCTATAAGCCTTTCCTCCTGTAAGAGATGTGTCTACATTACTTGCAGTTCCCTGACAGGCTTCAAGGTTATCTTTATCTGTTCCAAAATAAACCACTGGTGTTGGCTCATTTCCTTCACTGTACCATGCAAAATTCAGTTCAGATGCTGCACCGCCTGGAGTTAATGACACCTTGGTAAAATCTGTGGCTGTCTGATTCCAGTCTGCCACCCACTGCTGCCATGCCTGTGATCCTCCGGTTACGGAAGAGTCATTATAATGTGTGGTAGCAGCCCATACCTGCTGTCCTCCGATCACCAGTACACCTGCTAAAAGTCCTGCTGCAATTCTTCTCTTTTTCATATACATTCCCTTTCTTTTTATATTGCTTTTTGTATTGTTTTTTATTCTGATCATGATTTCAGTATAAAAAAGCCATGTAAAATCTACTACCATGGGAATGTATAGAAAATGTATGATTTTTGCAAACTAATTAGATTTTTCCAAGTTTCTTTGCTGTTTCCCACAACTGTCTGCAGGATTCCTGATAGGTTCCAAAATTTTCCAGACAGCAGATCACCTTTTCGCAGCTTTTTAATACTTCTACTGCTCTTTTAAATGTTTCCTCTGAAACCGGCTCAAAGGCTTTTTCACCAATAACCTGGGTAGCCAATGCCTCTGCTACCGGATATTCCCTGTCGTTCTCCCATAATATACCTGCCGCAAAGGGGATTCCCTGTTTTTGCAGCTTCCTGTATATCTGGATCCCTGTTCCATTTCCACCTATAACAAAAACTTTCGGCTCTCCTTTTACAGCTTCTAACTCCACACTGCCATAATCGGAAAGATAAGTACCTTTTTCAATCTGAAACAGCTCTTTTATATGATCCCCACTGAAAACTTCCTCAGGAGTACCAAAATATCCAATGGAATTATCCCCTTTTACACAGATAATATGATCCGATATCTTCTGGGCCAGATCCAGTTCATGAAGGGACATAAGCACTGCCACATGCTTTTCCCTTACCATATTTTTAAGAAGATACAAAAGCTCTAATTTATGGCGGATATCTAAAAATGCCGTTGGCTCATCCAGCACAATGACCTGAGGCTCCTGACAAATAGCTCTTGCAAGAAGGACCCTCTGTCTCTGGCCGTCACTGACTGCCTCAAAATCCTTCCCCGCCAGATCCAGTCCCCGAACCAGTTTTAAGGAATCATGCACCACCTGCCAGTCCTTTTCTGTAAGGATGCCCATTTTCCCGGTATAGGGGTAACGACCCATGCTCACCACTTCTTCGCAGGTCATGCGTTCTGTTTTTACCCGTCCGGTCATCATTACAGACATACGAACAGCTATGTCTCTTTCCTTCATGGCTCCCATAGTGGTTCCATCCAGCCACACTGCCCCTTTTATCAGCTTTAACTGACCGATAATACTCTTTAATATAGTAGATTTTCCGGCACCGTTTGGGCCGATCAGGGTCAGTATTTCCCCCCGGTCCACATGAAAATGGATCTTTTCGATCAGTGGCAGGTCATGATAGCCTACACTCACGTCTTCTGCAGAAATATAGGTCATACTCTTTTCCTCTGCCATATCCTATCTCCTTCTCCCTTTTCCCTGTACCATCATATAAATGACCACCGGGGCTCCAAATACTGCTGTTACTGTGCTGATGCTTAATTCAACCGGTGAAAATAAGGTTCTTGCAATACGGTCGCAAAAGCTGCAGAACACAGCGCCTCCTAAAAAACAGGCCGGTATCATAATAACAGGCTTTGTTGTCTTAAACAGGCTTTTTACCAGCTGAGGCACTGCAATCCCCACAAAGGACACCGGGCCTGCAAATGCAGTGACACAGGCAGAAAGAATACTGGAAACCAGGATCAGAGCCAGCCGGAATGCCTTAATATCCACTCCCATGCTGGCTGCATAAACCTCCCCCAGCTGGTAAGCCCCTGCAGGCTTTGCCAGAAAAAGGGCGCAGACCATACAAATAAAGATCACTGCTGCCATTACAGAAATATTATCCCAGGTAATACCGGAAAAGCTTCCCAATGACCAGTTATGCAGGTTTACAATATTGGAATCATCTGCAAAAGTCACTGCCAGATCCGTAACAGCAGAACAGATATAGCTGACCATAATACCGCAGATTACCAGAATGGACATGTTGTTTACTTTGTTGGAAATAAGGATCACAAAGCCCATGGAAAACACAGCCCCTGCAAAAGCTGCCAGGATCAGCACAACTGAACCAGCTACCAGGCCTTTTCCCAATAAAAATATCATCACCAGCGCCGTCATAAGTTTTGCACCGGAAGAAATCCCCAGCACAAAAGGTCCTGCAATGGGATTTGCAAAGAAAGTCTGAAGGAGAAAACCAGATACTGACAATGCGCCTCCAAGAAGCATAGCTGCCAGCACTCTGGGAAAACGGATATCCCAGAGGATCCTTGACTGGCTGCTCTCTCCCGGCCCTTTGACCAACAGCTGCAGCACTTCCTCTGGCTTCACACTTACGCTTCCGGAGTAGATGTTCCAGAAAAACAGAAGGACTAATGCTGCAAACAGGATCAGAAATCCCCCTGTTATATTTGCCCGCCTTTTT
>OLOD01000726.1_pt1 | contig 24662 bp, 12 predicted proteins | sample 1671921 | NCBI WGS metagenome assembly OLOD01 (sample SAMEA3136626, study PRJEB25190) | human gut metagenome | biome: human gut; feature: human-associated habitat; material: faeces | place: Austria | collected 2013
ACGACTTAAATATGGCAAAATAATAGTTTTAGGAAAGGTATTTTCTTTTGTTATGCCTATTTTTTCAACATTTTTGTCCCCCGTTTGTCCCCGAAAAATCAAGCGAGGGACAAATTCTTGTCCCTCATTGCAAATTGAGCATTTATTCCTGCATAATCGGGCAATACCATAGCAGATGAGAATTTTACAAAAGCATGTTAGACTTTGTATTTGCAAATATACCTATCCTATAATACTGATATATAGTAACATACAAATAAACTATATTATACCATAAATTACGACCGATGAGGTTCCATTTAGAATATCCGGATAATATTCTTATTGCTATTTCTGTAAATGCAACTGACATCTCATTGGTGCCAGTCGCATCTCACTTTGTCAATGTATACTTCTTCGGACACTTACACTCATCGTTATCGTTGATTTAGTCATTTTGATAACATCTATTTATTCGTTTCCAAGACTCTCTATCTCCTTTGAAATTAATTTATACTTAGCCCGTATCTCTTCTCGTTGATAGAAATCCAGCAAATCTACTTTGCTGAGATAGCCGTCTTCCAAATATTTCATTAAATACTGCTGATTAAATTCAATTGACAAAAGGCTCTTCTCTATATTTTTCAGTATCTGAAGATTATTCTTGATATTGTTTTTTACCAGCATTTCAATATTCTGTATATCACGGATGTCTTTCAGTAAACGCTGTATTAGCATATTTACAAAATCTACCTCTATATTCTTCCCATCTTTTCTTAAAGCCAGCCTACGAGCAAAATTGTAAGCAATAGCTAAATTATGATAATCTGAAGCCTCATAATCAATAATACAAATAAACCCGATATTATCAATGTATGTAACCCCATCCACAACCCGCTGAATAGAAGCATCTGCTAGTGTCTTATCAAAAACAATAATACTCGTATTAGCACCACGATTCACTGTAGTCTCCAGCAACTGGCTCCATGCAGTATCATATTTATTAGATGCAATATCTAGTGAATCAACATCACCCAATTTGATACTTTTGTCAAACTTACATTCTATAGCTACTTTCTTTCCACTATTTTCGCCACCTACATAAGCGAGAATATCACCAGTCTTGTTGTTCTTCAATAAACCTTTTGATGTTCCAGATAAAGAAACTACATCTCCAAGATGGAAGTGATCAATGTATGTTTCAAGAAACTCTAAGATATCATTCTCAGCAGCAACGCCCTTAATCGCAGTCTTATGGAAAATCTCTTGCTTCATATCAAATAGAAGTTTTAAATTTTCCAGTTGTACCCCCAGATCATCAGTTGTCTTAGAAAGGAAAGCTGAAAATCTATCCTCCATTGTTGCTAGTACACCTATACGAATAGCACGCAATAAAGCTGTTTCTCTTTCGTTCTCCGGAAGGGAGTTAAAAAAACGATAAACAAGTTCATCCGAAATCTCAAAGCTATCAACTTGGATGCGCTGAAGTTTGTGATCTATACGCATATCTTATATTTGAGTGTAACGGTAGCCACCTTTTTTTATATAAACATCAAGAAATTTACCATGAGAATCAGCAGCCATTAATCCATCATAAATATTTTGTGGTACATCATAATATTGATAAACTGCGCCACTTAAAAACTCAATTTCTAAAATCAGATTGTCAGGGTCATAACCAATCGAAGCAATGTTCGAAGATGATACATATTGTCTTTCCATATACTTTAAAATATTATAAATTAATTTGTTGTAATCTCCATGCTTTTATAATGTTTTGAAACTCGTCATCTGTAGTATCTAAGTTATTATTCCAAGCACCTTTCCCTTTTTCGTCAGAAGCTACAATAGGGTCATTACTGTCTGGCCTATTCTTTTTGTCAGGGAATGTAATAATTGCTCTCATAGGCATTCTTACCGCTTCACCAACAATAATGGATTCACCAGTCTTCAGGATTGGAAGCATATTCACCAAATTAGAAAGATTATCTGAAATAGTATTTGCTATTATACCTCTGTCATTGGAGTTTGTCAAGCGCAAAGCTATCGTTGTACCACATTGAGATAAAATAGTTGGGTCAATCTCCGAAGGTCGCTGGCTTACAATCATCGCGCTGATACCATATTTACGTCCTTCCTTTACCAAACGACGCACTACTTTGGATGCTCTGCTATTATTGTCAACTCCAAGATAATTATGAGCCTCTTCCATTACTATCAATAGAGGACGTTCCCTGCCTCCTTGTTTAAGATTGCGCGCCCAAAACATAGAGTCATACATGACACGCAAAAGAATTCCTATAATATCATGCAAAATTCCACTTGGTACTCCTGAAACATCAAAAACAGAAAGAGTTTTCTCTCCCATCCAAAGCTTCAGCAGTGAATGGATATCATTTGTTATATTTCCATCTGAACTTGGAATAAAACCTTCAGGTTTTAAGACAAAATCAAAACGAGGATCAGCCATTTTTGCCTGTAATGCAAGTAGCTGCCTTCTCAAATTCATTGTAGCTGCAGATAAGTATATCTTTGACTGCTGTTGCTCCTTATATTGGGGCAGTACAAATGGGTCTATCGATCCAGTCATTTTACTTCCGTCTTCTTTTGTTACGAAAGCCTCTGTTGTCGCAACTTCATCAAAATCCTTATCAATAGCGCATATTTTCTGTCCTGTTCCCGTACAGGAATGTGTTGCAAACATCGACCTATATAAATAAAGAAATAAACGTTGCAAACTAAAAGGCACAGGTGTATCTGCTGTTATATTATCAGCATTAAGATATGAGAACAAACATGGGTTCTTTTCTATTGTAAGCTTCTTAAGTTTTAGAATAAGTTCTGAGAGCGGAAATCGGTCATTATCTTGAATATCGCCAAAAGCAAAACTTACGAATTCATCAAAGCTCATGGCCCAAAATGGCACAACAAGTTTCTTGTCCGTACTATCTTCCGGTATTGTTCTAAATATATTAGCTCTACTTTTAAAGGTTTTACCATACTCACCATGAATATCAACAAGAATTATTCTTGAAGAGGGAAAAACAGTAGAATCTATTAGAGTATTAACAAGCCCTGCCACAGTTGTTGATTTACCGGTTCCTGTAGAACCAACAATACAACTATGTCTAGTCACCAACTTATTGATATCTATTAAAGCAGGAATATTCTCCGCTCCAGAAATAGTGCCTACAGGCACAAACTCAGCACCTTTATCACGACCATATATATTCACAAGGTCTTCTTCTGTAACAATATGTACATCGTCATCTATCATAGGGTATTGTGATATACCTCTTTCAAATGGCTGACCTTTTGCACCCTCTCCTACGAGTTGTACAGTCATCCACCTTAATCCCGTATTGGCATCGTCCTTCATAGACTCGGGTACTGCATCAGCCCCTATCTGTACAATGGAGCCATACAAGTTAACAAAGCCTTGTGGTATTTTCACAAAACCACCTACTTGTCCAACCTTATAACCATTTCCGTAAATATAAGAAATAGTTGAGTTGAGTGACGGGTATAACTGTACAGAAACATTTGTACCAGAAATGCTTCTAACCGCTCCTATAATTGCGGGATTACTTTTTGTCTGCATCTAGATGATCTCCTATTAATTCTGAAAGGAAGGAAGTAAATGAGGCGAAATCCCCGAAAGATACGCGATCATCAACCTTCTTAAAGTTGAAATTTACAAATTCATTCTTTTCATCTATAAACTTTGACCATTCACGGCGCTGAGCACCAATCACAGCCTCTTCATCATACCAAATACTGAGGTTAGGACGCTCTAATGCTCTTTTTACTGCTTCTGGTGCTACCAATGCACCAGAAGCATCTTTTTTCATCTTCCCATACATTAATGCCACTACATTTGCACTCTGATTCACTTTCAAAGCATTAATAATAGTGTCATTGATATGTTCATCACCAAATGAATAACCACAAACAAATAATACGGCATGAGGTTTTAATAGAAAGCTTGTCAACCTGTCAGACATAGCTAAGAATGGCATCTTTCTACTTTGATCGTATTTCAGTTTGGAAGGGTATATCAGTTCTGGAGAGCCTGCTATGCCTTTAGACACTCTATAAACTCTCCCCGACATAGTTTTCCAGTTTACTGAACCGTGCAATTTCCACAATCTTGCCCAATAATTAGGTAACTCATTTTCTTCTACTGAATGAATATCAAAGAATGGGTATCTTGAGCCTGAGAATCCATCAAAGAATGGTACATTTTGCTCTTCTAAAGCCTGCTCTAACAACAAATCATAGTTGGTTGTAAATATTTCCACTGGGACAACACGATCGATAGAACTCACCCATCTTGCAAGTCTTCGATACGAATTATCTCCATCAGGTAAGTCCTTTGTCACCGCGTCTGCTATTGTATTGCAGATTTCTGTTTCCAAGTTATTTAATTCTATTTCCGTAAACCCTCTTACTGTGCCACCACCTGTTGAAACTTCTTTCATAGATCGAATATAAGTAAGAACATCTTCCAAATTTGAAGTATCTCTATCAGCCTTTTTCAACTCTTCAATCAGTCTCTTATATGGTGTGGTAGGAGCATCTGCAGCATGCGCGTCGTTGATAATCTTGGTTAAACCCGCCATATCTGGTAACAAGGGGGCTCCTGTTACTCTAACAGACAAAGGACAACCTGCCGCAAGAAGAAAGCCTAGTGGAGACTTATCTTGTGACAATAACAATCTTAAACTTCTCAAATGTCTTATTTGATCGTGATTCATATTTCTTCTATTTTTTAATCTTTAATTTTCCAAAATGCCTCTCACTATTTCATTTGAAGGGACTTCAATATCTTAAACTCAAATAAAAAAGTTAACTTTTTATTTGATTAAATTGTTAATTCTCATCTATTTTAGATATTAGCTCATTATTCAACTCCTCATCCTTACCTAACAATTGTCTCACAAGTCGATAAACTGTCGTACAGGGATTGTGATTGGCATAACGGGTGTCTGAAGCATATTCAAGGTGCTTTGCTTCTGCATATCGTATGGCGGAATCCATTGAACCATAAGTAGTCATTATCTTATAGTTGTTAGGATCTTTCTTGGCGTATATGTACTTTTTCTTCGATTTATATTTCGGAGAAGCATTTACGGCTGTTGAAATCTTCTCTTCATAATCCTTTCGAGACACTCCTGTTGTCACATTCTGAAAATGATACAGATACCACAATTCGAATGCTTCATTACTCCAGGCTACTTCAATGCCATTTTTTTGTCCCATTGCAATGGCTTCGTTGAAATCCTTCGCTGGAAATTCATCCTTATCGAAAACAGCCCAAACACGGTCATAGCTATTCTTGTTTTTAAGGTCAATAGCCTTCTCCACCACATCTTTTGTTCCACGTCCAAGCCCTTTAACCTCGATGTCATATACAATTACCCCCTGCTGCTTCTCAGCAAAAGCTTCAAAGTAATTAGGTTCAGTCTTTGTGCCTTCGCACACGATCAACACAGAGCAGCGTATGACTTTCTGTTCTCTCTTTTGCGATTGCCTCCTAAATTTTGAAGAAGCATTGTCTATCTTTATTCTCTTTGCTGCCATAGACCTACATCATTAATCATTCAAAATATAAGGAATGGCACCATAACGACCGGCGATATAGTTTTTCTCATAATTTGCATCATTACGAGGTTTGGTCCCGTCAGGGAGTATGATGTCAATCAGACTATACAAATCCGTCTGCTCTTTAGAGTCTTTCTCCGTGAACCATATCTGGTCTCGTCTTAAAATTTTCTGAGAAAGTAAGTGCGTATCGTGAGTAGTGAATATCAATTGGGCGTTCTTAGGATTCGTTTCCGGATTATTGAATAATTCAATAATATACTGAGAAATCAGAGGGTGCATTTTTGCATCCAGTTCATCGATGACAAGCACATTCCCGGAATAAAGCGTTTCGAATATCGGCCCCGAAAGGTCAAATAGCTTATTTGTACCGGAAGATTCCCTATCTTCAAACGAGAAGTTAATTGTACCTACTATCTTACCTTTATCTGAATATATGTTATGTATAGAATCCAACTCAATACTCTTCTTACCTTGCGTTTCCCTTTGAAAGAGTGCTCGTAATTCCATAGGCAAGTCCTGAGGAATATTGGGTTCTTCCTCATGAGTAAGAATGTTGTTAAATCCAAGTCTCAATTTCTGGAAGAAGTTGAGAGCATCAACACTCAAAGATTCTTTTTTGTGGAAAAATAATTTTGAATATGCTCTATATTGTTGATTATTCAATCCAGAAATCACATTGAAGTCCGATTGAAACCAAGAAATAACCTGACGGGATATTTCACCGCCCAACTGCTGGCATAATGACAGGAACAAACGGTTGTCATTGGTCTTTTCCTCATATCCGACTCCTTCCGGGAAATTATTCTCATCTACACAAATCCCATCTTCATTTCTTACAAACATCATCTGCTCTTTAGAACGAGGTGTTGTTTTTCGAAATAACCATTCTTCAACGATACGTTCAAGATTATACCTGAATCCATATCTGTAACAATACTCTCCTTTCAAAAACATAATTTCAAACATAGTCGGATGGTGATTGTCCTTCAAAAGAAGAAATGGGTCATATTCCAATTGATCATTATCATTTAACTTTACCGACAACAACACGCAACTCGCCATTGCGTGCATCGCACTGACAAGATTGGATTTTCCACTTGAATTGGCACCATACAGCGCAAGCGAACGAAGCAGAGTATATTTATTGCAGTCAAACAAGTTCGTTTCAGTACATTCTTTCAAAGCTTTATCGGCCTCCAACACTAAGGTCTTTTTCCCATAAAACGACCTGTAATTCTCAACTGTAAATTCAAGTAACATATGTCTGGCTTTTAAGTGTTTCAATTATTTTTCATAACTGTTTTCGGGTACAAAGGTACAAAATTTAATTCATACAATGTTTATATTTGAGATATTTTCTCAAATATAAACATATGACATCTTTTGCATTTGCTGATTCAAAAAAACAACATCTTGAGAATCAATAGATAATCATTATTTTTGCATATAATCATACATACATGATTGTGTGCAAAATTATCTAGAGAGGAAAATTACTGAAATTGCTCTTATGCTGACAAAAAGAAAACAGAGAGATTCATCGTCAAGAATCGATATTCTAAAGCTATAGGCAGTTTAATTCAGGACTTGAAATCATTACTATTCTTATATTTTAGTGACTTTACAACATACATTGTTACAAACATTGTGTTCAGTTAAGTTTCTTCTCATAACCATTTGACAAGAAAATAATCTATCAAAATTTTTCAGCGCTTCCAAAGCTTTTGGGCTTGCCAATACCAACCATCCCTCACTTGTCTCGAAGTTAGATCTGTTGTGATAGTGTGTATTTCCACATTGCCAGTAAACGGACTCTACCATGCGTTCACCTTCTAAATCATTCCATGCAAAAAGCCCTTCCTGTGAAGGTTTCCATCCTAAAGTATAAGCACAGGCCGGATTGATAGCAATCCATTTCTGTGTAGCTCTATTGTTGACAAAATATCCATTTCTTACAATTATCACGTCCGAAGAGTCAATACCACGATACAAATATTGCGAAGTCAAACACTGAAAATGTGAGTCACCAAAGAAATGGTCTGACGAAGGTTTTTCCATATCATAGTTCACCTTCATCATATATTCTTCAGAAGGCATTTCGTCATCTGGTTTCACAATTCGAGTCCATTCACCAATCACAAAGCGACCATTATAATTCTGTAGAGGTTTTTCAAATCGGATTGAGGCAGCAACTTTATTTTTCCATCCCTTATCTACAGAAAACGAATCTATGTCTGCAATTCGCTGAATGAATTCAGGTTTGATTGTTTCTACGATTTTAATTTCAGAGAAGTCTGTATTCATGAAAACAGAATCATCATATTTGCCTTTGACAACTCCTGTGTCAACAAGTTCTGCCGCAACTTCCATCATTCCATCAAGAGCTGCTTGTGCTCTTGGTCTTCGATAAGGGAAACGTAAATTTATATTCTGATAATGGTTGCCCAATTTAGTATCCACTTCATCAGTCCAATCTACTATGCTACCATAGTGAAGCATCAACTGCATAGCACGCATATCAATAATTGTTTTTTCGATATCACTTACATCTGTTAAATATAATTGAAGATGCGAAGCTACTTTCATAACACTACTGGGATTGTTCCAATCAACATTACCACCATAGGGATTATCCTGTCCGAAATCAAGGCTACTCACTTCCGGAAGGATTAGATTATAGATTCCAGGCATTTGTTTTCTTTGAACTACTGGTATATCCTCTCCTAAATCACTCAGTATAGCCTTTCCATAGATCCGATATTGATAATTTGGCGACTTCACACTTCTCAATGCGATATTCTTAAACCCTCTGAGTTTGGTCTTGTCCAATTCACGGACATACATTGCAACTTCAAGTATCAGGCGGTCAGGACAATTCAAAATATTTGATACCAAAGAACAGTCCTCTACAATCATCTTTGCCATTAGCATCTTTGCCTTGTATGCGATACAAAGTACTGACATCTGAGCGACATACGACAACCATCCAAACACCAACTCCGGTATAGTTTGACTTGTAAATGCTAGTTCTGGCTTATCACACTCTGTTATAGTATTTTCACGCAAAACTCTATTCATATATGCAAACTGCTCATTGAATAATCTCAGCATGTCTATGTTATCATCAAACAAAGGGATTATTTCATCCCAACTGTTCATGAATGCATAACATTCTCCTTTACTCATATCATTTGCCAAAAGTGACCATGCAATTTCTCGCCCTTTCTGAGAATTAATTTTTATAAGCATTTTGCAGGCATCTAACCTTGTGCCTCCATCATAATATCTAATCCAACCACTTGGACTAGACTCATCTAGAGCTTCTATTATTTTACCCCAAGCGTCGTCCATCATCCCATTTGAACATAAATTATCAGCCTCTTGGCACAATAATTTTGAACGCCGAGTCTCAGTATGATGTGATTTGTTTTGTTCGTCTGATGATAAAAATTTATCAAGAGTACTTAGCATTGCATCATGCTGGTTCTCCGAGCATTGTGTCAGAATGTAACATCGTAATTTGTTTATATAATCCCCAAAATAATCCTCAAGGACTTCGTGTCCTTTATCACATATGCTTTCCAATAAGCTTGTATCTGTGTCGTACGATTCACATGCGTATAAGTGAAGACTTGAATACATCAGAAAAACAATTCTGTAATCACTTGTATTTTGAACCAGTTTCAAAGAGGCTTTTATTAAAATGCGAGAAACAGCTTCAAAGTAGCTATACTCTGAATCCAATATCCATTTAGCAAGGGACAAACCTAATCCAAAATTTAAACTAATTGCATCTTCAAGTAATTGCAAAGCAGCATTAGAACATATACGAGATTCACTCACATCGTTAATGTAATGTAGGCGCTGAGTCATCCAATGAATGCGAGAAACAGCATTATTGGGGTCGTATTTATTTGCAGCAACTATCCATTCCGCCATTGTTGTAGGTTGATAATCCTTCCTGTAACCAATACCGAATGATTCCTCAATCATTTGATGAAACAATCCCTCTGCTATCTCTCGTTCTCCAAGAATCAGCCATGCCTTTCCTTGTTTATAAACGTTTGATGCTCGCCCAAAAAAATCTTGATATTTCATCATAGTTTGTCCAAGAACGTTTAGCATGTCTGTACATTGATTCTTATCCGCACCTACCTTATAGAGTTCTAATATTGTCTGACGTTTTTCATCAGGACTTGCATTACATGAGGATTTAAAAAAGTGTTCTCCAAAGATTACCACTAAATTATTTATAGCACTACCTCCGAATTCATTTGCAATATCAATGATATATTTGTAGAAATCTTCACGTTGACTGCTGATCGTATAACTATATTTATTATGATGCTGTTTTTTTGCGGAATCCATAAAAGTGATGCTGTTTCGAGCTATTACAGTGATCTCTCCTATAGAAGTATTCCTTCTTCTCGCATTTCCTTTGATTTTAGCAAGGCATATTAACTTCCTGGCGTAATCCTCCATTAAAGCATTATCTGCATTCGAAATATCAGTCGGAACAAGTTCCATTACATTATCATCGTATCCACAATAAGACCGAAGTTCTTCATTTCTAAGCCATGTATTAAGGTAGACAGAACCGAGCGACGACCATAATACATGGCTTAGATATTGTTCTACACGTTCAGCAGATTCATTTGACCTATAAGACAGTATTGCCATCTGAAGATATGGTTTATCCTTATCTGGTATTTGTTCAAATAGGTCTTTTACAACTTCAAAAGTCTTGATAGCATTCTCTTGATCACCATTTTTATTCTGTTCTACCATCAAATTTCTATATGAGACGTACTTAAGTACGACATTTTCTGCGAAGTGAGAACAAAGATAGCTATCCATATCTGCCAATTGACCTCTATATATGAGAGCATTAATAATACACTGTCTGAGCTCTATGTCTGCTTTGTTTGCATCAAAGTTCTCGTTATCATAAGCAGCAAATAAATGAAGATACTCAATAAAACCATCTATTTTCGAATCAATAACCTCAATAGGCATAAAGAATACTGCAGTGTATACCCACTCTTTCAAGATAGAGAATCTTTCTTGTACTGAATTATATTTATTATGGAATTCGTCAATTCTATGTGAGAGAAACTCTGGATATGCAAGTTCAAACAAAAAGTTAGCCTCTAACATATCACCCCGTTCTTTGAATACTCGTGACAAAGTCAACGCATATTCCTGGCTACAATGTAGTGTTTTATTCTCTCGTATCTGCATCTTGGCAGCATCAATATTGTCAAGAGCAAGTAGTTCTTCTGTCAGGGTAATACCCGAATAATCTTGCATTTCCATTTGGTTCAATTGGCTCTTAAATAGCATGTATCGAGTCAATTGATAAATATTTTTGCGCTTGGCGGCAATACCTATCATACAATTCACATCACGCATTACATTCCATACAGGCCGAAAATTCAATAATTGCTCTTGCAATAAATCTGGATGCATTAGTTTAACAAACTCGTCATATTCTTCAGCTTGGTACCTGTATGCAGCTTCGCTCCATTGCGGTTCAATTGTTGATTTATGACAAAAATCGGCAATCTCACTGTAAAGTTTCCTATTTATATCTTCATTATATCGACCATCAAGAATATCTGAGGCCGTCTTTTCCATCAAGAATTGACGAAATGAATTATGAAAGAACGAAATTTCCGTACCTCCACAATCCCATAAAAACAAATGGTGTAATTTATTCTTAAAATCAATCAGAACTTGATCATCTATGTTCCATTCTTTTATGAAATTTAGATGTACACTACCGAAAAAGCGAGACAACAATCCCAAAAAATGCTTCATTCCTGCATTTTCCATGTGTTCACCCAAAATTCTTTCATAGTAAGCCTCAATATTGCCATCGTAAGGAGGCATATTCTCAAGTACATCATAACCTGCAGTTAAAACTTCATTTAGTATATATCTCAAATACAATGGGTGTCCTTGAGATTTCTCCATCATTAAATCAACGATCTTAGCTTCAATAGCTTCAACATTCAAGATTCTTAAAGCAAGAGTTTCAACCTCATTATGTCTAAAAGATGGCATAGTTATGACACCGTCACCTTGATTGTAAAGAATTTCTATAGATTTATCTAGTTGTAGCTTGTTAAAATGTTGACTTCCAAGTATAAATATAACACCATCTGGTAAAACTTCTGGCGTAGGTAATATGCGCATCAAGGTTTGGGTACAAGATACATATTCTCGTGTTATGTGATCAAGACCATCTACAACTAGCACTGTAGGTAAACCTGTTTTTATGTAATCTTCAGATATTTTATTAAGTTGCTCGTAGAATTTATGTTTCAAAGCATCATAGTCTCTCTTTGAAGGTAGAGCCTTGACTTTTACTTTAAATCCGCTTGAGTCTATCATTCTGACCATATCTGCAAGGAATGTGATACTTTCGCCCCTACTATCATCATTGTTGTAATTTGACGAAGGGTCAGTAAAATCAAAAGCATAATATCTAATACTTCTATTCGGTATAGTCTTTACCCACTGGGTCAAGATAGTAGATTTACCAGAACCCGGTGTACCCTGTAAAAATATATACCCTTTTGTCTTGTTAGCTAGTTTTGCATTGAGTTGTTCTATTGCGTCAGATATAGGTTCATATGAATAAATCGATACGCTTAGGTTATGATCATACAGAGGTTTCAATCGGCGATCCCATTTTAAAGTTGCAATAATTTCGTCCTTCGTCATCTGAACTATGCGGTCAGGACTTGCTACTAACTGTTGTATCAATCGATTCAAAGTAATAATATCTTCCGTTCGTGTATCATCCATACTGTTGGATACATCTATAATTTCTTGCTTATAGCCATAAGTAAAAACAAAAGACTTCCAAAAGTGACTCCATTCTTCATCTTTCAGCCCTATCGATGCTTTTAATTTGGGGATGATGTCATCCCATTCTGTAGGTACAACATCACCTACGCATAGCTTCGGAAGAACATTTGTTACGAAATCATTAAATCCACCAATCTTTTTACCTGCATTATTTACTATACTTCTATCTTGAAGACTGCATTCCCGATTTGTTAATAAGTGTGCAACAACCATCTTATTGCGATATAATACGCACAGTTTCCTCCAACCATCAACGATTCCTTTTAAATAATCACAAAAATCATTATATGTAATATGGTGATCAATAGTAGTCCACTTTACTTGATATGCATGTACCTTATCCCTTGTAACATAACAGATATCATCTAGTTTACCAACATTCTCTTCATCATCGGCGACTCGGATTTCTTCAAGGCTATCATCCAATATGCAGTCATAAACACAACGAGCAAATTCATCGTATTGAGGTTTGTAGCCTCCAATTGCAGCACGTTCACCTTGAGCACTTGGCTTAATTGTAAGTGGGGGCTTTTTATTCATAAATTCATTTTTAACAATAACAAATGGCGTATTTATACAGGAAACTCAATTCAGTGGCATTCCCTCAATAAGAAAGTCTTTCAGACTAAGAATCCTAATACCATTTTCGCTGTATCCAGATAAATATCTGTCTGCCACAATTATTATTTTGCGAAATCCATCTTTAATGTGTAAAAGCGAGGCCTGTTCCTGCTCCACCTTTTCTCTATCGGGCAAGGCATAGGCTGACTGAACATATATTCTCTCTGACCCACGGTTGCACACAAAATCTACTTCAAGTTGCTTCCTCTGGCTATTACCTTCAGCATCTTTTGTGTTGTGTATCACAACTCCTACGTCCACAATGTATCCTTGAAGACAAAGTTCATTATACACCATATTTTCCATCAAATGAGTCTTCTCTACTTGACGAAAGCCAATGCGTGCATTCCTGAGCCCCAAATCTTCAAAATAGTATTTCTGAGGTGTATCAATATACTTTCGTCCCTTTACATCATATCGTACCGCTTTTCTAATCAAAAACGATTCCTCCAGCATCTCCAAATACTGCTTGATAGTATTCTTTCCAACTCCTATACCTTTAACTGTTTTAAACGTATTCTCTATCTTCGTTGGGTTTGTAAGTCCCCCTATGCCGGAAGCAACGACGTCAATTAGTTCTCCCATTACATCACTGCCTCTTATGTGGTAGCGTTCCTTGATATCCGTCAGGTATGTCTTCTCGAATAGACCTTTCAAATATGCTTCCTTTTCCTTTACATCAGGTTGTAGGCAAACCATGGGCAAACCTCCGTATGTCATATATTGATCTAAAGCTTCCTCAAAAGTCATTTCGGGATGAGCATCGACAAACTCACTCATTGATAAAGGTGTAATATGAATTTCATGACCACGACCACGGAACTCCGTAATCACATCCTTCGACAGAAACCGTGAATTACTTCCAGTCACATATATATCCACATTCTTAATGCTTAGGTATGAGTTCAGCACATCCTCAAACTCTGATACTAACTGCACCTCGTCCAACATCACATAGTACCATTCCTCTTGTGGAACATCACCGAAAGCCTTATATTCGATAATTTGGGAGTCAATCCACTCCAACAAAGCATCTGGATCTCTTAATTTTTTATTTCTCCGATTCTCTAGATCCAGCATAATTATATGACTCTCATTCACGCCACCATCAAGTAAGTGTTGTCTGAATAGATTCATCAGAAGGTACGACTTGCCACACCTACTGATGCCAGTCACGACTTTAATCATTCCATTATGCTTGCTCTTAATGAGCCTTTCAAGATGAATATTACGCTTTATCTCCATATTATATACACCATAATGTCATACTTGCGTATTTACGCATTTTTGTTCTACAAAAGTAAGCTTTTTGTTTAATTCTGACAAACTATGATCCCTCTAAAATAGGGTAAGTGAATAATCATTATTTTTGCATATAATCATATCTGCATGATTATATGCAAAATAGTAGTGAGAAAATATTGGTGTTTCTGATTATACCATTGCAGAAGATGAGAATATATTAATCAACAAATTTTACTGTAAATTTAGTCACATTAAAATACATACAAGCCACCGTTTTTACATATTATCCTTATAATTAGTATATTATGAGGATTATTGCTACATTTTAATGTATTATTAAAATGTAGCAGAATGAGTGATTGTATATAAACCATCATGAGGCCGACCCAAAAGAGATTTTTTGAGGTCGGTCTCTCTAGGGTTTCATTGGGTATATAATAGCATCAGCGACTGAGGCATCAGCCGAAGTGGCTAATACCTCTTTTAAGGGAGGGTATATATTGTCTTCTAACGCAAATTCCCTTTCATTGTTTCTCTAAAAATATCATTACCATTGATGCCCCTTAACATTAGTCTTATATCTGCTTTTTCTTTGAGAAATCCTTCAATTCTTCAAGCAGTGCTAAAACTGGTGCGTTGGATTCTGATCCTTCTGGAATATACGGATCATCGAAAGGAAGAATTGCAATCCTTGCTTCATCATAAACCCCAACCTCATAAGCATCGTAAAACTCAATGTTGGCGAATCTAAATGCATTCTTATAATTCTCTGGTCTAACAAGTTGATTATGTTCATCAATTTGCATTGCCATCATCCAACAACCGCCAAATTTTTTATACTCACGTTCAAAACGAGAAAGATTCTCATTTGTGATAGGTGTCATTGTTTGAATACGTGTCATCGCTGCCATATAGCGATTCTTGAATTCTCCTTCTTCAGGAATTTCTGGCGATATGCACACTCGATAATGCGCAAGATGATGTCTATCAATCTTTCTAATAATAAATACTTTAATAGCAGGCTTTCCATCTGCCACCTTTTTCTTCCACTCTTCAACAATCTTGATGCCTTTTTCAACCTTCATAAATGCTAGTCCGAAGATAGGCGGGTATTCCCCTTGAATATCACAAATAAAACCACATCCCCTCCAACCGGCATCATCCCATAATGATACATCAGTACTCATTTTGTAAATTGACATCGTCTCTTGTTGAGGATTAAAATATTTTCTTTCTGCTTTCAAATCTGATTTGCCCTTGAATTCATATACTTTGTCTGTCGAGCGTATCCAATCCTTAATCTGATACTTATAGTCTGTTCCCAACACTGCATCCTTTGCAAATTTAGTATGCAATAAGACTGAAACTCTATCCATCAGCCGTTCACCTTGATGCTTTTGTTCTATCATCTGCAAAATATCACCTTTAGTCAAAGCATTCTTTGAAAGTAAAATGACAATAAATTTTGATATGCACGCCCAAAATTCCGAATCAGTATAGGACGCAGTATTGAAATTAAAGCAATATTCACCAACATTGTTTGTGTCCATAATATCTGATTCCCCTTCTGAAATTGCCTTGAGATGAATAAGAATTTCCGTGTCTATAGCTACAATCTCCATAATATCAGCTGTTGCCATAAATGACTCAACTGATGCCAAAAATATTTCGGCAACTTCTTGTAACACAATATCATTGTGATACGACACTACAATATTGAAGTTGTTTACAGTAGTCTTCAAGTATACCATACCCTCGTCTGAAATATTTATGTCGTCAAAGAATTGTTCAAACACAGGTTGACTTTGAAGCCTTCCCCTAAGATTTTCAATATCAAAAACTGCTCTATAATCGCTATCAACTTCATCTGGGTAACCCAGCAACAATTTTAGTCCTTCAGACGACGTTTGCATACCTAACCTAAAGAAGATGTCTGGGAGTTTACCAACAATCGGCATTGACAAATCACAATCTGCTAAACGGCACATCCACGCGGCATCTTGCATCCAGGTTTGTTCAATATATTCTTTCTCCTCATTAAACTGTGCATTACTTGCAAGGACGGATCTTAACTCAATGAAATTGAAATACATAACAAGTCGTCCTGTCATTAGTTCAATTTCACATAATTTATTTAAGACGGTTATAAGAAGATGATGTATCTGACCTTCCGCATAGAACTTCCGCATAAGAATTGCCGCAGACTTCAACAAGTAGGCCTCTGCGGTATAAGGTAAATTAAGATGCCATAGTGCTATACCCATCATTCCTGAAGACTTAACTAGTTCCTCTGAACACTCCTCTTTTTCGAAGGCATAAACACAAAAGCCCAATTGGCAAATTGCTTCTTTCCAATTTTCCTTATCAATATAATTCTGAGCCCTTTCAAACCGCACTTTGGCTGCTTCAACTTCTGATCTATTTTTAGATAATCTATCAGCAAGTTCATCTAACAATGAATCAAAAGAGGCATCACCAATATATTGAGCCAACATTTCCATTACTTGATATAGACTCTCGAAGCTAATATCAATATGAGATGGTGCTAGAAGTAATAAAGGTTTAAGTTTTTCTACAACAGATTCAATCTCTACTCCTCCACCGATATGCTGAAGCAATTCTCTGACTGCCAATTGTATATCAAGAAATAATTTGCATGACGGCTTTACTCCATCCAAAGTTGACGATAATTTTTGGATGTATTCAATCTCCGGAACAATTCTATTCTGCTCAATAAAACCAGCCTTGGCCGCATTATCCAAATTCGAGAGAGTATTTACGAGCCTCTCAACACGAGGTACACTTGCTTCCTCCTCAATAATATCTTTAAGGATTAGATAGTCTTTATAGACCGCCTCGACATCCTCAAACCAGAAGAATGAAGTCCAGCCATGCTCATAAACCAAAACGAAGTATTGTTGCCGCGTTCCATGAATAGTACACTCTGATAATGCACGACGAAAACGCCCTTCTGTTTCACATCTTGGACGTTCCAATTCACGACTTAAAATGCAGCTTTCTTTCAGGTCATCCACATATTCAGTATTCAAACCATCAATTGGTCGAAGGAACGAATTTTCCAGTTCTTCAAGCCTTGTCTTTCTTTGTCTGTCTAACGGGCCTTCATTAACCTTTTTTATTTTGTATTGATCCGAAAAATCTAAATTATTTAGCGCTTCATCAAGGCACCCTTGCGTAAAAACTACTTTATTAAACCAACTTCTGTCAAAAATGTGTGTTTCAATTCCATACTTTTGGGAAATAGATTCTTCCTTTTCTACTCTAGTACTGGATTTCACATACTGGTTAGTGAAGAACAATACCTTTGTATACCCTCTATTGGTTTCAACAATCTTTGAAACATCACTTTCTAATTTTGACTGCCACTGTTTTTTACAGCTAATGGCAAAAGCCCATTTTTCTTTTCCCGCCGCACCGGATTCTTCCGAATACCATTTATCTGAAATATCTTTGGACACCTCATAGGTTTCTGCATCTACTTTTCCATCGCCACCTCCATCTGGACCAGACTGTGGTTGAATATTGGGGGTAATAATCTTGCTCGCTACAGCGACAACAAATTTTTCGAATTTACTCTGCAATTTGTTCGTGGAGAGATAATCCATTTGCACATTGAATAGTTCTTCGGTCAACGGCACATCGTATGTCACTATGGTATCAGAGAAGTAATAAGGACGATATTTCTTATAATAAGCTTTGAAATTTGGTTTCCTATCCTGATTGTCGTCGTTCATATTTTCATTTCTGTAATTAAAAGATTGTTCACTAATTCTAGATTCGTGCATATTGTAGAAACACTATAGTTGCAAATATCCAAATAATTTGAACAATAAAAGAAATATAACGTCCTTTTTTGTTCAAAATATTACTATTGAACTATCTTCAGAAATAGATATAGTTATATGCAACATTCATAATCTTCGAAGTATTGCCTACCAAAAAGAAAAGGTTCTGTCTCTTTTGGCAAGCAGATAGTTTAGTTTAGGATTTTGATAGATATACAATAAACGAAACCAAACTTTATACTATAAGGGAGATGATGAAAAATAAATAAAATTACGAGGGACAAAGATAAAAAAGAGGTACTAAAAGAAAGTAACAAGCAGAAACACAAGGGACACTGAGGGACAAGGAGATTTAACTGCTAACATAGCCATGGATTTTCAAAAATGAAATTGTATTAGTGTTTTCTTTGCAGATTGTGCCGAAATTTTTGTCCCCCGTTTGTCCCCCTGCACAAAAAATCGCAAAAGACACATCTGATTATCAATAAATTGCGGTTTCATAACATATATTGCATCGGCAAATAGCTAACTTATTGATTATCAAACACTTGTAATAGCAAACAATCTAAAATACTGACTAAAAACGACTTAAATATGGCAAAATAATAGTTTTAGGAAAGGTATTTTCTTTTGTTATGTCTATTTTTTCAACATTTTTGTCCCCCGTTTGTCCCCCAAGCCATATACGGGGGACAAATTTACGTCCCTCTATGTAATTTGAGTACGTTTCACTATAAAATCTATCTAAATCATAGATAATTATTGCTTTATACAGATACCTTCAATCTCTTAGTCTCTAAAATATCAAATACTATAACCACTGATAACCAGATATATACATATAAACAAATACGGAATTAGAATTACATCAGATGAGATTTTGTTCGAAATGTTTGAAAAGTATTTTATCTTATTCCTTCATGCATCAGAAGGTTTATTAAATTACCTAGAAAGATTAACGCAAGGACATTAGATTTGATTCTTATTAAAAAGCACAAGTCCCCTTTTCCATCCCCTTACTCTTAAAGAACATAACATAGTAAGTAAAATCGAAATATAAAGGATATTTTTGCAAAAAACGAGTAAGCTATTAGCAATCAATAAGAATGTAATAGTGCATGGACCTATTACCATATAATTCATTCTTGCAATATATTTAAGAAAGACATTGGTATATGAAGTTTATTAATTATATTTGCAATAACATACTCACCCCGCTTCCCATAAGAACAGCGCGCTCAGGGTGAGTCTTTTATTTTCTATGTTACGAATTACAACATATGTAACCTTCCTGGCCATATGCATTTCTTTCAAGATGAATTAAAGCTATCAATTGCTGTAACTCGAATACACCTGACTTGACATCTTTGAAATGGCTATACTGTTCATCATATCTATTCTTGGAACCTGACTGCTATCTGGACTCAATATCATCAGGAATTAAATATTAAGAACGTTCCTTGCCTAGATACTGATGAAACTCAAAGAGAAATATATTGATTCTAGCCAAATCAAATTCTCCGAAAGGGAGATAATAATTGGGAATAGAACACATCCATCTTCTAAGATCAGAAATTTGTGGATAAATCTGAAATAAGCATACACATTCCACTCATTTTCCATTTATCATGTGAGGTAGCAATGATTCGACCCTATATAAGTTTCCACTTCACAATTATGCGTCATCCAGCGTTCATCTTATCTCCTGTTCCTATATGTAATAATCCCTAATCAAATATGCGATAGCAGAACCGTTGGATATCAAACCATTTAGAACTTCCACATAAGCTGTTCTTAAAGTATTATCTCTACGAATGGCATCTCTTGTCATAGCATCATCATATAAATCCTCTACGGCATTTTGCCATTGTATCATCGAATGCCGATCTCTTGATGACTGACGAAGAATTGCTTTATCTATATGTCTTAAGCAATCAGGCATAAGCCACCTAAAACCAATCTTGCAAACAAGCCAAGGCAGGTAAGAAACGCCCTCTTGAGGTAGTATATGCAAAAGTTTATAGATATGTTCATTCGCGCCATTAACGATTTCCCAATTTTCAAGCAAACTGGGTTTCATCACATCAAAACTAAGCATGAGCGAGGGAAGAACTTCCATAGCATTATTCTTCCTATACCACTCAAACATAATCTCCCACAACTGCCAGAAAGAATCTTTATTTGCTGGAGTGACCATATAGTAATAGTGGTTGAATATTGAACCTATCGGACTCTCGCGTCTGTCATAATGATACCTAGTCTGTTTCAGACTTGACGCCAACCATATTTCTTCTATAAACTTACATCTCTTCTGGGGCATCGCAATCATATATGCAGCACAGAACCTCTCTATTCGCGTATTTGGCATTCTCATAACGTATCGATCATACTTATTATCCGTCAAAGCATCCATGAATTGTCCACAATAGGCAAATGCCATCTTATCTATAACCTTATCCTCTATATCTGTAGGAATCAGTTTGCAAACATGCGCGAATTTATCAACATCGTCTCGTTTATTTTCAGTATTGTTAATATACTGCAGGATAATTTTTTCTGCTAATTCTTTATGGTTAATCCAGATCAACGACTTGAAGGAGTTCTCAAAACGAATAAACAAAGAGTCATTATCATCTATAGCATCAATCAATCTCAATACTATTTGCAACAATTGCCCGTCATCAGGCAGACGGTCAAGCAAATATACAAGTCCATCAGAACTATACTCCGTGTACGGCTGAAACATTCCAGATTCCGCGAATTTAGATGTTTCTTGAACAATGGCTTCATAGCACCATGCCTGTTCTTCTTCGTTCAGATTTTCCCAATGTTTCTTTACGCCCAACGCTGCAACCAGTCCTTTTGCTTCAAGCACACCACCTTGGTCTTTATGTAAGCAATATGCTTCACGCCACTCATCAATAACTTGTTCAAAATCCTCATCGTAGCGTGTTCTGGAGAGGTTACCCAGCGATAGTATCTTATTGAATTGGTTGCTAAACTTCTCGTTTTGAGACGCTTCCTCTTTTATATCCTCGGAAGGGCTCCCTTGTAAAATGACTCCCTTATCCGTCTTGCCTATAATTTCATACTGAGCTATATCCATACGACCGGCAGATACTTTCTCCAAATAAGTAGTGGCCGTTTCCTTCAGATGCTTGACAAGTTTTCTAAACTCGTCAGCAAATCCCTCTGTTATGGACATTCTCAGGATTATGCCCTCCAAATCCTGTTTCCTATGCGATAACCGATAACTATCAGCCACCTCTTTTTGAACATTCTTGGATGCAAAGGGACTTATCATGGGCTGCATTAGCTCAGTGCTTAATCTGGTTTTATCCCATAATATGAAATCTCTACAACTATAGATTGGCATGGCTTTCATGCCGACAAATATCGGAAATCTTGTAGCAACACTAGCCAATACTCCCCAAGCGCTTACATTATAACACATACTGTAAACAAAATCAAATACAGCCAAAAGATCCTCCTTAGAGGGAGCATACTTAGCACCATCAATATTGTTTTTGATGGAGTCCATCATCCACTTCTCAAATGTCATCAAAAGGCTTTCTCTCACGTGTGATTGGTAATTGTATCCTCTATACTCGCACCACAGATAGTCATTGCCTAAGAGGGTTATTTCATTATCATCTACTACAACTTTTATTTCTTCTAATTCTTGTGCATGACTGCATTTAAGCTTTTCTATATCATAGTTAAGAATTTCACAGAGGAATTCTATTGCATCTTCTGGGTGAGAATAGAAGAAGCATTTGAAAGAAGTCGTTAATCCGCTGGATTGATGAATCATAGGATAGTAATCATGTACGATTCCTTCATTATCAAGCCATTCCTGCCTAATTAGAGCTTTATATATATCGGGATATGTATTAATAAAGCCTAGTGTTTCTATACCTTCGCTGAGCAAAAGAAACTCTTTAATAACTTTGTACTTATAAGAATCTAACTCTAACGCCTTTTCAACCCACATCTTAATCTGTTCTGGATTCTCATTCATCCATTTGAAAAGAAGGCGTATTACATTTTTGTCTGGTTTCTCAAGTATTCTATTATCGGCAAGAATCAGATTTACGTTATCTGCTAATATAGAAAAGACATATTTTTTTAAATTGGGAGCATCCCTCTCAGAAAAGCTAACAAGCTCGCATTGCAGTAACAATGGTATCAAATTACTTCTATATGCGTTGAAGACATCTCTGTTCTCATATAGGAATGTAACAAAGGTGTACCATCCCTTCCCTGAAGGAAGCATATAATCTGAATTTCTTAACCGTGAGTCTTCATTAATCAACTTATGTTTCGTGAAAAAATCTTTACCATTCCAGTCCACTTTTCGGAACATATACGATAATGCGTTCGACAATCTTCCTAAAAGCAAATTATTATCTTTTAAAAGAAGGTCTTTTATTGAAGCAAGGAATGATACTCCATTGTCAGAAATAAGGATAGCATAGAATAAGGCATCATAGAACACATCGTCCAAGTTAAGCGAAAGACTCTCTCTAATAAAAACATCAAGATTTTTATCTTCCTCAGAGATATGTGTATCAATATACTGCCGGAACATATTTCTTGATGCGATGTTCGAATCTATGTTCTGGTAGAACTGTGCAAGGTTTATCCCACCTGATTCAACCTCACGATAATTATTATCAATATAACAATACAATCCCCAATCAGTTAATATATCATGTCCAGGGCGCAATAGGCCTTGTTCTGGCTGTCCGACAAGAATATCATCATCAACAAGTGACTTTACTGCATCCGTCATCTCACATTTCACCAAATTCATACCTATTTTGGAAGTTCTTCTTGCCACATCAATAAGAACTTCTATGCGCTGACTGACCAATTCAGGCTTCTTTCCTGATATAATTTGTCGGCAAAGTCTATCTTTAAATTCACTTTCTTTCAAAGTGCTTGCATTTGCTATAGTTGCAATTGAACAAGCAGTATTCAGATAGAATGGGTTTCTTAAGATATATAATCCGCAAATCCAAATTTCCGCTGAATCCGGAACGAAGCGTTCAATTTTCAGGCAAAAGAACAAAACGAAGCGTTCAAAAAATAGGCTGCACACAACACTTATAAAGCCGGAACAAAAGGTAAATGAAGACCTCTGTTCCGGCTTTGTTCTTTCATAAGAACACTTTTAGAATGGCATTCTAATTCAAATCGAGCAACTTATTTAAGCAGCCATTTTATCAATGTAAGAATCTTGCTTTTTGAATAGCATTATATCTGTGTATCCTGAAGAATAATTCATGTGGGCATTGAATTCTCTTTTTGTGCAGCCTTCAAATGGATTTCCGATGGTTTTATTTGCCCCAATCCACTCACACAATTCAATTATAGATGATTTGTTTGATGTAAAATAAACGAATGAATGACCTTCAAGGACTTTTAAAACATCTAAGTAATCAGACATACGCCAATACATGTTGTACGTTCCTACATCAGTGGATAGATAAAAACACCACTCCAGGTACGTCCTTATATTGATTATAGACCTCTTTGTAGTCGCATGAAATGATTTCCAGCCCTTCTAAATAGTCCAATGATTCAGGGTATCCATTCTTACGGATATTGTTATAAAGAACTTCCTTGCTCATTTCATCCACAGACAACTTATATTTCATAGAGAACATAAGGGATGACGATAGAGTAATGAAGTCCACGTACCCCACACTCGCTTCCTCCTCTTCAATACGCTTTAAAACGCATTCCCTTAGTTTTCCTTTGATTGCCTTATGTTTGGGTACCGAATCCCCTACGAGCGCCCTAATGTCGGCTAAAAGCTTATTTGTATGTGGAATATGAGACAGCCTAAATCGGTAGTTATCAAAATCGTTATAGACAACAGTGGCAGTTGGTTTCGTCCTTTTTGCAATATGGGAAAGCAAGCCTGATCCACCAAACAGATCTACGAAAACTGTATCATCAGGGAACTGGTCTAATACCTTAATAAATTCTTTAGCAAACATTCTTTTTTGGCCCACAAATGGCAGCGGCGCCGACAGATTCATTTTCGTCATACGTTCAATTCAAATTTAATATTTTCACCTCCAGAAAGAAGTTCCTTTGTTTTGTCTATGTTGTTTTCATATATGTGCACATTGCCAAGGTCAAGTGTAATGGATTTCAAAGGCAGTTCTATCTGTCTTGCCATTAGATACAAATGATAAATATCAGCCGGTAACCCAAGGCTGGCATCAGAACTCCTCTGATACGCTGATACGACCAGTTCCCCATCATCTATCTGAAATTGTACAAGGCTTAGGCAAGGCGCTTGATTGCTTTCAACGCCTGTTTCACCAAGGAATAAGACATAGTTTTTACTATTACGTTTTTCCTTGTTTATTTTCGAAATAAGCGGTGGCAGCTTTTCAAAATAAGTTGGGTAACTATTCACAAGGGTATGACCACAATAGTCCCACCAGGTAATACCTGCCTCCTTATACTTTTCCACATCCCGGATGCCCTGCATATTGAAACTATTTATGC
>OLOD01000737.1_pt1 | contig 24319 bp, 14 predicted proteins | sample 1671921 | NCBI WGS metagenome assembly OLOD01 (sample SAMEA3136626, study PRJEB25190) | human gut metagenome | biome: human gut; feature: human-associated habitat; material: faeces | place: Austria | collected 2013
CGTGATGTGCGAGGAAGACGTATGTCGCCGCGTGCTGAGGGCCATACTCGGGTTCGATGTAGGCCGCATCGAGTATCTCAATGCCGAGCAGGCAATAGAGCCGGCGGCAGCCAGTCGGGGCGTGCGCCCTCGATATCACACCAAGGCTCAGGGCCGTAGTGGTGGCCGAAAGCGAAGAGATGGTGCAGTCCCAGAGGCATCATATAGTCGACCACGGCCTCACGGCTTGTCAGAAACATATCGGAGAGAGATTGGTAGATGTCGTCTGGAGTCCGCGTTTTGTCGACAAGACTTAAAGCAAGCCATTCGTCTGCGATTCGGGATGGTGAAAGATCCGGATTCCATGCCAGTCGTCCGAATGCGTACCAGTTGGCTTGGGCGAGAGGGTTGCCTGTCCAGTTTTTGTCGTCACCGATGTTTGCGACACCTGCGACAGCTTTTAGCGATTCGGGACGGACATATTCAAAAAATTCACTCCACATCGGGGCGAGAAATGCCAGATGGTTCGCATGTCCGAGATATTCCTGTGTTACCTGAAACTCTACCATTTGGTCTGTTTCCGGCATTGCGCCGAAGAGCGGAGAGTAAGGCTCGCGTGGCTGAAAATCAATCGGACCGTTTTTAATCTGAATCACTACGTTTGACTCAAATTTGCCGTCGAGAGGCTGAAATTCAAGATAAGCCTGTTTCGCCCGGTCGGCATCGGCCGGAGAATAGACGAATGCACGCCACATGACAATCCCGCCGTAAGGTCTGAGCGCTTTTGCAAGCATGTTTGCTCCGTCGGCATGAGTGCGGTTGAAATCCATAGGGCCCGGCTGGCCTTCGGAATTGGCTTTGACAAGAAATCCTCCGAAGTCCGGGATAAGACCGTAGATTTCCTTGGCCTTGTCTTTCCACCATTTGTTGACTCGCCTGTCAAGCGGGTCGGCGGTAGGAAGCGAGTCAAGTGCCATAGGAGAAGCGAAATTGACCGACAGATACACCTTTATTCCATATGGACGGAATATGTCGGCGAGTGCGGCGACTTTGACCAGATAGTCGTGAGATAGAATGCGGGGTGAGGCATTGACATTGTTGAGCACGGTTCCGTTTATGCCGATTGCCGCATTTGCGCGTGCGTATTCTTCATAGCGTGGTGAGAGAGTCTTCGGTAGTTCATCCCATTTCCACAGCGAGTGTCCCGCATAGCCGCGCTCGATTGTTCCGTCAAGATTGTCCCAATGGTTAAGTATGCGCAGTCCATAGGCCGGGGAGTCGTACAGGCAGCTGTCTTTTCCGCTTTGAGGATTGCGGAGCAGAGCGTATGCGCCATATAATATCCCAAGGTCATCAGAGCCTTGTATGACTATCTCATTATCTGTCCGGCTGATTGCATACCCGTTACGCGGGAGTTTCTTGGCGACTCCCTCTTTGGTAAGTCTGACTGGCTGGCCTTTCCAGTTGTCGCGTAGTTCCCGTGATGCGATTGAGAGTGTCGGCGACATGGTTTTTTGATCGACTGTCACTGTGGCTTTACCCTCTTTTCCATATGGAAGCCAGCTGATGTGGCTTTGGTCTGCCGTCGCTCTCAGCGACAGCATGATTAATAGGGATAAAAAAAGTGTCCGATATTGATTCATAGACTGAAATATCTGGTTGGTAGTTGTTAGGACGGATTATATAGATTTTGCTTGCCCTTGGTCGATAATTCCAATATGTTGGTCATAATGTCTATCTGTTCAACTTTATGTTAGTCGGGAAAGTTGTATGAATATACAATCCCCAAATTCAAAAAGTCATGAAACGAATAGCAGCATTAGCCCTTTCGGCAGCAATCGCAGGTTCTACTCTTATGGTAGGACAGACAAATGTATCGTTTTGGATGGACCTTGGAGGGGCTGGAGTAAGTGTCAACCATCATTCAGGCCGTCATGTACCGCCTCCACCTCCGCCACGCAGAGTGGTTCATTATGTGGACTATGGCTGGGACGGTCCGCGTGGTTATTATGATTACGGAGACCATCACCACAGCAAAAAGCTGAAGAAAAGATATAAGAAGTATCGTAAGGCCCAGAAAAAATTCTACAAGGAACTCTACAAACATCACAGACATCATGGCCGTCACCATTGGGATGACGATGATGATTGAACAGAGTAGGGACGTGGTTTTTACCGCGTCCCTACTTCCTGATTGCACGGGATGTTACTCATCATAAGGATCGCCGCCTCCGTCAATCGGGAGAATATGGCCTTCTTCGTCGTAAGTAAGCTCACATACCTTTAGGCTGCGTAACCATGATTTACCGCCGGAGGGTACACTGTCGTGATGGAAAAGATACCATTTGCCTTCATATTCGATGATGGAATGGTGGGTTGTCCATCCGACAACAGGTGTGAGGATGACACCTTGGTAGACAAATGGTCCGTAGGGATTGTCTCCGATGGCATAGCAGAGCAGGTGGCTGTCGCCTGTGGAATATGAGAGGAAGTATTTGCCGTTGTGTTTGTGAACCCACGAGGCTTCGAAGAAGCGGTGTGGGTCATCGGCTTTCAACGGATTTCCCTCAGCGTCGAGAATTATGATCGGGCGCGGTTCTTCGGCAAACTGCAGCATGTCTTTTGTCAGACGTACGCAGCGGGAGGGCAACGCCGGTTCGTCACCTTCGGGAAGGCACGCTGATTCAAGTGCCTTGTTGTCACGGTAGCGTTGCAGCTGTCCGCCCCAGATTCCGCCGAAGTAGAGATAATATTCGCCGTTGTCAGGGAAAACACAGATATCTATCGAGTAAGATCCCCTTATGGGGTCGGGCTGCGGGATGAAAGGCCCTTCAGGACGGTCGCTTATTGCAACGCCTATGCGGAATATGTCGTTCTTATCTTTTAGTGGAAAATAAAGATAATATTTACCGTCCTTTTCCGCGCAGTCGCAGTCCCAGAGCTGTCGGCCTGCCCACGGAATATCTGCGATATCGAGCGCTTTGCCGTGGTCTGTCACATGGCCGGTCATAGGATTGCCATCGATTGTCAGGACGTGCATGTCTTTCATTACATACTGGTCACCGTTGTCGTTCTCGATGTTTTCACATTCCCAGTCATGTGATGGATAGATATAGATTTTGCCGTTGAACACGTGGACGCTCGGATCGGCCATGTAGTCATCCGGGAACAGGTATCTTTTTTCAGGAGACAGTAGTTTCATTGTATATTGTTCTGATTAATGGTTTACTATCAGTTTGCAGTGGATTCAGCGAGGCGTTTTTCCATGAATGGTTTGAGATTGTAGTCCCTGTCAAACAGCAGAGGATATTCGACACGTCCTTTCATCGGGAAATTGTTTTTCCATGACATGCCATCGTGCGTGCCCCATGCCGTTACTCTTGATATGACATCCGAGTGGCGGAGAAGGATGTCGGTCACAGAGTCCATCCGGCAGTTCCACTTTCCGGCAAGGTCAGCGGGAAGACCGTCGGGATAGGGATTGAAGACTGTGTTGTAGACAATGCTGTCAGAAATATTGGCGCTACGGCTCACGGTCGGAAGTGCGCTCATGTCCCATTCGGTTATCATCACATTGCAGCCTGTCGAAGCATAGGCCTCGATTGACTTCTCGAATTCATTGAAGTCGGGATAATCCATTCCCATGTGGGCCTGCATGCCTATGCCGTCGATGCGGAGGCCTTTTGACTTCATGTCGTTTACAAGTTTCACGTATGCCTCACGCTTTGCCGGCACGTTCATGGCATAGTCATTGATATAAAGTTCCGCATCCGGGTCGGCCTCGTGGGCATACTGGAATGCAAGCGGAATGAACTCTTCACCCAGAATATCATAGAAAGGTGATTTGCGGTAAGAGCCGTCTTCGACGATGGCTTCGTTAACCACGTCCCATCCATTTATCTTGCCTTTGTAGCGGGTCATGACCGTTGTGATATGGTCGCGCATGCGCTGTTTCAGCACTTCAGGCGCTACGGGATTGCCTGCGGAATCGACTGCAAACCACGGGGCGAGCTGAGAATGCCAGATGAGGGTATGACCGATTATCGCCATGTTGTTGCGCTGTCCGTAGTCTACGAATGCGTCGGCATCATCCCAGAAATAAGTGTCCTCTGCAGGATGGATTTCCTCGCACTTCATACAGTTTTCAGCCACGATTGAATTGAAATGACGGCGCACGATTGAATCGGATTTCGGATCATTGCCTTTGACATGGTTCATGTTGATGGCTGCCCCGATGAGGAAGTCATTGGCAAAATATTCTTTCATCGTCGGCTCGGCTTTCTCAGTGGCGCATGCCGATAAGAATAGTAAGGTCGCTGTAGAGACTGGCAGGACGAATTTTTTCATAAACTGATTGTATTGGTGAAATTTGTTTTGAGGTCAATTGCGTGATTCGATTTCACGGTTGATACGGTCGATCACATCATCGTCAAGTTCATAGCGGGAGATGATGAACATTGCGAGAGCGAGAAGAATGGCGGGGATGACAGCCACAAGCCAGAGAATGCCCTGCTGTGCGAACGGTGTCTGCGTAAGAGCTTCTTTCTGGAAACCGACGAAGGCGAGGACGAGACCGGGGACTACACCGCCCAAAGCCATACCGGCCTTATAGAAAATACCGGTCAGAGCGTTTACTATGCCTGATATGCGACGGCCGTGGGTGTATTCTCCATAGGAGATGACTTCAGGCACGAGAGCCCACATATAGCCGGTGGCTACAATGACACCTGTCGATTTTATAAACTGTGCGATATAGACGAGTATCATGTATTGTTTCAGAGCCTCGATCATTGATATGGCATAGAGCATCATCATGCCGATGATTGCGACGATAAGGAATATGTAGAACATGCCTTTCTTGCCGACCATTTTCTTGATTGCGGGAATCATAGGCATGAAAATGAAGGCCGGGATTGAGCCGAGACCCATGAATATGGACAGTTCGGCGGCAGAACCTCCGAGATTGTACTGGATATAGTATGCGCCGGCTGCGTTTCCAACGGCCATCATGGCAAATGCAGTAACAAAAAAGAATGCGAGAATGCGCAGCGGACGGTTATGGACAAATTCCATCCAAAGGTCTGTCACTTTGACATTCTCTGTTTCCTTTGAGTCCATCACCACGCGTTCGCGGCACTGAGAGAAGCAGAAAATCAGCAGTCCGAGTCCGACGAATCCATAGAGAGCCATAGTCGCGAACCATGCGCTGTCGTTCATAGACATGTCGGTCGTTTCGGTAGGGTCGAATATGCGCAACACGAATGGAATGCCCATTCCGACGGCAAGACCGCCGACATTTGCCATGAACATGCGGACAGATGTCAGTTTGGTGATTTCAGCCGTGTCGCGTGTGAGTGATGCGTTTAGCGCTCCGTAGGGGACATTGACGAGGGTGTAGCACATCGAAAGTCCTACGTATGTGATATAGGCATAGAGCAGAGAGCCGGAAAAGCCGTTCCAGAAACACAGGATGGCAAAGCCGGTCAGAGGAATGCCTCCAAGTATCAGGTAGGAGCGGTATTTTCCAAGACGGGGGTTATTTTTGTCGACAAAAGTTCCTACAATAGGGTCCCAGATAACGTCGACTATACGTACAATCAGAAACATGACAGCCGCTACGGCTGGGTCGAGGCCATAGACATTGGTGTAGAAAAACAGCAGATACATGCTGATTGTCTGATATATCAGATTTTGTGCGAGATCGCCTGAGCCGAATCCTATGCACTGCAGCATGGAGAGTTTGTAGAAACCTTTGGCTTCTTGTGACTGTGACATATTGATACTTGCTTCCATGGATTAAAGAATACTTATGGTAAGATGTGGTTGTTTTTACTGTTATTTCATGATTGCATCGGCAACGCGCCGGCCGAGTGTCTTTTTATCGAGCGGATGGATGTCGTTCCATTCGCCGAGATCGGAATTTCTGATGAGTGTTGAATTCGGGGTTGTTTCTGCGACTTCAGCCTGTACGCGACGCATTTCTGCCCAAGCCTTACGTCCGCCAGTGTCGGATGGATGGAGGAAATCGGCGAGTTCTACAATATAGAACGGCATCTCTGCATTGCCCGATGACTTGCGCCAGTTGGAAATCATCGTTTTCAGTAACGCTCCATACTCATTGCGACGGCCTACGTTTGATTCGCCCTGATACCAGACAGTTCCTGCGACTGGGTAGTCTATGACTGGTGAAATCATTGCATTGTAGAGCACGGACGGTTTATAGCAATAGAATTCCATGCCCGGACCTTGTGGCATCTGCGCTCCGAGATGGTAGCGCCACTTGCCTTCAAGGCTTACAGATTCGTTTCCGACTATTATTTTATATGGTTTTTCAGCAACGAAATGAGGATTGCCGTTCTGGCTGATGACGCGGACGGTGACATTGTTTGTCCCCTCATGGAGAACACCTGCCGGAATGTTGTAGATGCGTGGTGGATACTGATAGCCTGTCGTACCTACGAAAGTACCGTTGACATAGACCGAGTCGGCATCGACTATGCAGCCTAAGCGGATCACGCCCGGTTTTCCTGCCATAGAGGCCGGAAGCTCGACATTCTTGCGCAGCCAGTGAGAGCCATTGACCGGGTTAAGGCCGTCGTTGCTCCAGCGGTCTGTCCCGTGCCACATGTTGTGAAGGTCGTTGCCGGTCACAGTTCCGTCTGTAAATGTTCCGCTGATAAGATCTGTCTCAGCCCATGACGAATCGTCGAATTCGGGGTCATACCACTTGATTTCAGCATGAAGTCCGGGATCTCCTGCCCACATCGCGGCATTCCAGCGTGAATAGTTTTCGCCTTCGAGACGCTTGATGTTGTCGCGGTAAGAATTGTCGCTATATATGCGTTTTTCGTTGATTGCGCGAGGAAATGAAGAGAGAGCCGTTTCACTGATCCATGATTCGACCGGCGTGCCGCCCCACGAGGCGTTGATTATTCCGACAGGCAAGCCTGTTTTTTCGTGAAGAGCTTTGGCGGTGAAGTAGGCGAGCGCAGAGAAATTCATTGCATCGTCATCGACAGATTTCCATGTGGTCGGACTCACGTCGTCGCGTTCGGTGGCAAAGTCGAACTCCTTTGGAACGACAAAATGCCGGATGTCTGCATTTCTGTAAGAAGCTATTTCCTCGGCGAACATATCGGTCACACGGTTGACAGGCAGCTCCATGTTTGATTGACCGGAGCATAAAAGGACATCGCCTACGGCAACATTCGAGATGGTTTTGTCGCCGACCTCGATGGTATAGGTCCGGCCTGTCTTCAGTGCCGGTAGTGAGGCTGTCCAATGTCCGTCGGCGTCAGCCTTGACAGTGGTTTTGTTGCCTTTGATAACCTTCACGGTGATTTCCTCACCGGGATTGGCGTATCCTCGCAGAGACAGAGGACGGTCGCGTTGCACGACCATGCCGTCGGAATATATCCGGGGGAGTCTGACTTCGGCGTGTGCCGACAGCAGGCTAAAAACTGATATTATGCTTAAGGCGATGAATCGGGTCATGGTTTATGTTTGCAGTGATAAAGTTCGGTGGTATTATTTTTCGGAGGCGAAGATAGTTTATTTTGTTGAAATGTGGATTCTTCCGGCGTTACATATCCGTATTGATATGTAACATCTCACTCATATTCGTATAATTTTACGTGGAGAATTTCAAAATCGTCGACACCGATACGGATGTGCCGCCCCTGATGGGTCTCATCACCGTTGAGGGTGCGTACCCGCTTTCGGTTTCCATCGCTTTCGATTTCTATCTGTTCGACGGATGCGAGTCCGATGCGTTTTCCCCGCCATCGGTCCGTGGTTTCAGGCGTGCGGTCTTCTCCCGAAGCAAGAAATCCGTCTTCGCCGAGAGTTTTTTCATATTGTCCTGAAGCATCCGAAGGTTCAAAAGTGATTACAATCCCCGAACCGGCGACGATATATTCCATGGGTGCGATTCGGATTATCAGACCGCCTGCCGCCGGCCATTGCGAGCCGTCGGTGGCGCGCGGATCCCACGGCAGTGTGAAAAAGTGTCGGGCAGTGATGCGGAGTCCGTCGCGGTTGAGCGTGCGGCCGGTCGAATCGGCATCGAAATAGAAGCCGTTCATTGTGCCGCGTCCGAGATGGGAAGCGATGAGAGGGGTAAGGTCGCGTAATGTCCGGTTGCCTTTTGCGAGTCGGGAGTCACAGTTGCTTTTGTAGCTGTTGAAGGCAAAGGGACAGAGCCCGATTGCATTGTGCTCGCCTACGGCATAGAAAAGTTGTATAGGATTTCCGTCGGTAGCCTTGATTTCCGGGATGAAGAGTGGATTGTCAGGGAGGGCATAGGCTCTTACCCAGTCTGTGAAACCGCTGTCATAGAGGTCGGGCGATAGGAAATCAATGGTCGGAGCACCGGCATGCCATATATCTTTCAGGTGTGCGAGAGGTCCTGCCGACGGGTATTCACCGGGTTTGCGTCCGCGCGAATTCATGGCCGCGTTTACATACAGAGGCATGGTCGGGAAGATTTCACGGGCCTTTTTCGCGAGCTTTTCTACATAGCGGGCATAGTTCCAAGCCATGAAAATTTCATCGGTATATATGTCGTTGCCGAACACATCCGTCCAGTCCCCTTTCTGTTTCATTCCTGCTTTCTGCCATTTCGAGAGGAGTTGTGGATGGAGTGATCTGACGTTTCTGTTGAGATGGGTAGTCAATTCGGGTGGAACACCCTTGTCGTATTCTTTTTCTGCAAGCGGAGAATGGTCACGGGCATCTTCCAGCATTCCGATTTCGTTTTCAATCTGGACTATGATGACAGTTCCGGCAGTGTCGGTCTCTGCGATGTGGCGCAGGAGCTGAGTGAAGGCATTGGAGTCGGCTTCGAATACATCCTTTGAGAATGCGGAGGCGATTTCAAGAGGTTTGCCGTTACGGGTGCGTGCACGCGGATATCGTCCGGTGTCTTTTTTGAACCATGATGGTGCATAGCAGCTCATTGAGTTTTTCCATGCGCCGAACCACAGAAGTCCGACTTTCATTTTTTGTTCGTTGGCACGGTTGATTATATTGTCGACACTCGTAAAGTCAAATTTATTTTTCTCAGGTTCGATGAGTTCCCATGCGACAGGCAGCAGGACCGTATTGTAGCCTCGGTTTGCGGCTGTCGTCATGCACAGTGCGACATCTTGGTCTGTAGATGCCATTGAGTTGCCTGTCTCGCCTCCGACAATGATAAATGGACGGTCGTCGACAATCAGACGTGTCGCCGTCCCCTGCCGGTCAAGCCGTGATTCGTTGCGGGCATGGCAGATGGATGACAGGAAAAGGAGTGCGGATAACAGGACGGTTGCTTTCATGGCGGGGATTTGTTTTGAAAAAAATCTCCCGCAGCCGGGTCAAGAAACCTTGGCTGTGGCTGCGGGAGATTAGTGTTCGGATTAATATTGCTATTCCTTATTTGTCGGTTGACGGTTTGCTCCAGTCATGGCTGCGGAAATCAGCACCGATATCTTTTCCGGCAATGGCATCGCAGACACCCTTGTAGGCGAGCTTGCGTCCGTAGGATGCGTCGAAGATATTGGGTGCATCGTCTTTAAGCCAGTATTCATGTTCTTTTTCGTTGTCGCTGAGTCCCCAGAGGGTCACTGCGCTCTGCTGGGCTTCAGGAACGTTTTCGAAATAAGAAGTGAGAATCATCTGGTAGCAGTCAGACTGTTGCTGGAGCTGGTCGGCCGACGGTGTCTTGGTTCCGACGGTTACATCGAGTTCGGTGATTCGGATGAGCTTGCCTGTATTGGCGAGAGTCTTGAACATTGCATCGACCTGTTCCTTGGTTATTGACGACGATACGTGCATCTGAGTGCCGATACCATCGACTTTCGCACCGTTGTTGTCAATATATTCAACAAATTCAATAAGTTTGCTGAGTTTGCTTGGATTGGTCTCAAGATTATATTCGTTGACAAACAGCTTGGCATCGTTTGGACAATACTGACGGGCATATTCGAATGCTTTGACCGCATAGTCCATGCCGCAATAGTAGCCCCAGTAGAAGTGTCCGTTTCCGGCTTCATTGGCCCAGTTCAGGTTAAGTCCGTCGGCCTCTGACTCGACAGGTTCGCTGTCGCCTTCCATCCAGCCGCCTTCAATACCTCTGATCTGACAGTTGTCGCCGATAGGCTCGTTGATTACGTCCCAAGACGAGCATGCAGAGCCTACGTGTTCCATTGCTTCCTTTATCCAAGCTTCCATTGCTCCGAGTAGAATCGCTTTCTTTTCTTCGGGCGATTTCAGCTCGTAGTGATAGGAGGCTGCACGGCTCACACGAGGTGTGCGGGCTGCATCTTCGATTTTTTTGCCGAATTTGATGTTGTCAATCGTATAGGATGCACCGACTGCGCCGAAGTTGAGGATAATGCGGTCTACATCGTCATAGTCGCCGGTGGTGAATTCGTATTCACAGGTAATCCAGTCAGTGCCGATGTCGAACGTATTGTATCCGCCTTGGCTACCGTAGGTCGTGCCGTTCTGATACTGGAACTGTAGCTGTCCGGCTGCCGAGCTTGATTTGGCCTGGAACTGGATTATATAGCTCACGCCCTTGACGAGAGGTGCATCGAAAGTGTAGGCACACTGGGCTTCCCACGCATTGCCGTCGCCTTTGTTTGTGAGTACAAGACCTTTCGAACCGTCGACACCGACACCATCGACAACTTCAGCCGATTCTTTGTTGCCGCCCCACGAACCCCAGCCTCCGGTCGAGCCGCCTTCGAAGTCTGAGGCATCGCCGACGAGAACATTTTCCATCGGGTCTCTGGCCGGTTCGGTGTATTCGCCGAAGCGGATGTCATCGATAGTATAGGTTGCTCCGACTTTGCCGAAGTTTATAATGATTCGGTCAACATCGTCATAGTCGCCGGTTGTGAATATATGTTCACATGTAATCCAGTCTGTCCCGACTGCAAAATCATTATATCCGCCTTGGCTTCCGTAGCTTGTCCCGTTCTGGTACTGGAACTGGAGATAACCGGCTGCTGAGGTCGATCTGGCCTTGAAGCTGATTTTGTATTCCACGCCTTTTTTCAATGGTGCGTCGAAAGTGTAGGCACACTGGGCTTCCCATGCGTTACCGTCACCTTTATTTATAAGGACGAGCGCTTTCGAACCGTCAACGCCGACACCATCGACGACTTCTGCCGATTCTTTGTTGCCGCCCCACGAACCCCAGCCTCCGGTCGAACCGCCTTCGAAGTCGGAAGCGTCACCGACGAGCACGTTCGAGATTCCGTCGCTTCCGCCGGTCTGTTCCTGCACAAGTTTAGGTGCGATCAGCGACTTCATATAGGTCTGTTGCTGCTGTGTATGCCAGATGAGGTTGTGGCCGTGAAGTTTGAGACCTGTCGACATGGCAATAAACCTGTCGACTTTCGACCAGTTCATAGCTCCCGAGGCAGAGACGATACTCTGATGTTTCATTGCGTTGCCGAATGTAACACCGTTGTAGTTGTCGAGGACAGCCTGACGGTATGCCGGGTTTTCATCGTTCAGGAAGTCATCAAGTCCCATTCCGATTGTTATATCGACACCGGGATAATATTGCGACATATAGTTCTTGATGAAATCATACTGCGAGATCTTTTCGGCAAGTTCCATCGGGATGTCGCTGCCGCTTATGGTCGGATCCCCGTCGCGCCATTCCATCACTTGGTCGTCACAGGACGATATGACCAGCGACATTGCTGCAAGGGGAAGTATTATCTTGTTGAATTTCATGATTTTTCAATGGTGTGAGTGATTAGGCAAATATTATTCGTTATCTTCCGGCTCTTCATAATCGCTCGGTGTGAACGATTTGAACGGGACTATACGCCAGTTGTCGAAATAGAGTGCCGGGCCGGTGAAAAGGCTTGACTTGAGCGTCACAGTATCGCCTGTGCCGTTTACATAGTCGAAATCAGAGTTTACAAAGCCGAAACCGAAGTTCGGATAGGTGGCCGCGTTGCGGTCGTCGATGACTGTCTGGAAAGTCGGTGTGAGCGATTCTGCATCGGCGAGAAGAGTGGCGTATTTGTTGATTGATGACATCGGGATAGTGAATGTCTGCCAGCCGGTGGTGACAAAGGGAATCGCATCGCCGCTACGCAGTTCGCTGAGATAGGGGGCAAAGCAATACACGAGATTGTTTTTGCCGTCGTCATCGCTTCCGATTCCGGCGAGATTGTAATTGTTGATAAGCTGGATCTGTATCTGGCCGCCGGCATCAATGGCCCAAGGTTGCGGACAATATACGTCGACCTGAATGGCGATTTCGTTGACAGGGGTTTCAGCAGGGATTAAATCGGTCATACGAGACCAGTCTTCCCAAGACTTGTCGGCATCTCCGCAGGTGTGGCATTCGGTCGCACGCGGTTTGCCTGAAGCTATGCCGCCTTCGTCAAAAAGACGCTGTGGTATCAGCGGAGCGCATTTTCCTCGTCCTGTTCCGGCCGGATCGTCGACGAGGTCTTCGGGATAGATCATCGATGCGCCGGCCTTGATATTGCCGTCGTCGTCTTTACCGCCCCATGCGCCCTGCTGGCCGTCGGTGTCATAGTCGATAAGCAGACCGCGGCGTTCGTTGAAATAGGCCGGTGACTGGGTGATGCCGTTGGGACTTTCACTGATGAGTGCGCCACCTTCCGTCACGCCTGAGGGCATGACGAAACTGAACCATTTACCGTCATCATCATTTACGATGCCGTCGGTCACTTCGATTCCACCCGGAAGGGTGACTTTGGAAGTCTCGTGAAGGTAAGAACCTCTGACAGTCACTGTTTCGCCCGGTTGCGGAAGGGTGTTGCTCACGGTGCTGATGATTGAATATCCGTTACGGATGAGGAAATTGTAGACGAATTCATTGCCTCCGTCCTTGACGAGCCTGATAGTGTTGCGTACGCTCTCGTCGCAGTCGCTGACAGGCGTTTTGCTGTTTACGCTGACAATCATTGAATTGTCGGTTACGTAGGCGCGGTTGAAATAGGTGTCGTAGCCGTTGATATAGACTTTCTTCACACCGAAAAGGCCGCTGCCTTCAAGGCGGAGCATCTGGCCGAGACGTGCAAATTCGACTTCGCGGTCGGGTACTGACGATTTATAATCTTCGAGATACACCTTGTTGATCTGCATGGGAGCTGACTGGGCATCGTCCTCGAAATAGGCGTCATCGTCGTTACACGAGGCAAAACCCATTGACAGGATAGCGGCTACCGGCAGAAATATATATTTGAATTTCATGATTCCTTGTTTTTAGGCGGGTGTTAATTGAACAATGTTGCAGTCTCGACTTCACGCTGTGGGAATTCATAGGCCACGGGGGTGTCCTTGAGTTTGGGATTGCGTGTAAGGTCGACATTTGACACGGGGAAGGTCAGATGCTGTTTGGTTGCGGTGGATACACCTGTGCCGTCGCCGGTCTTGGCATACTGGCAGGTCTCAGTCTCATCCCACTCATATCCGGCGTTACGTTCCTGACTGTTGAGATAGCCGATGACTTCCTCTTCCTGATAATAGCTGCGACGGAGAAGGTCGTACCAATACTGTCCTTCATAGGCAAGTTCGATTCGGCGCTCATAGCGGAGGTCTTCATAATTGACAGATGTCTTTGCCGGAACTTTGGCTCGGGTACGGACCATGTTGAAATATTTCAGGTCATCGCCTGAGAGTGTGGTGTTGTTGCCCATCTTCGCTTCGGTGTAGTTGAGATAGACTTCGGCAAGACGCATCATGTAGGTGTTGACACCGCTTGACTGCTGATAGCTCTGGCCGTTGTCGTCGAGTTTTCCGATTACGTGTTTCACCACATTGCATTTGCCTTCATAGCCTGTCTCAGTCACATTGTAGGTGTAACCGCCATTCTTTCTGTTAAGGTTGGGGTAGTAGTCGCCTACGGTAGCGATGGTGTAGTGGCGGCGCACGGCGAAATCCTCAGGTTTGTAAGTGCGGACAATATCATAGGAGGCGTATGTCGCATTGCCCCAGTTTGTCTCTCCGACCATTGTCGACCATGAGAAGAAGGCGGAAATGGAGTTTGCACCGCCCCAGCCGATGGCATCGGTCGAGCCTTGAAGCCACTGAAGCTGGAATACGGATTCTGAATTATTGTTCCATTTCTCCACGGTGAATAGGTCTCCGTAGTCAGGCAGGAGTGCGTATGGCCCGTCGATACATTTTTGGGCTGCCTTGGCCGCAAGGTCAAGATAATATGGGTTGCGGTAGCCTCTGTTATGGTCAATGGCGATGTTCGATCCGTCATATTGACCTTCCGTCGTCAGACCGGCCATTGAGAGATAGAAGCGGGAAAGCATGCCGTAGGCACTGTAGCATGTCACGCGTCCCGGATTGGCCTGTACGGGTGAGAGGTTTGCAGCGGCATATTCCATGTCGCGGATTGCAAACTCTATGACATCCTCAAGTCGGTTGGCGGGACGCACCACGTTGCGTGCGGCTTCCTGAGTGTCGGTATAGATGATTGCCTGTCCCCACACCGAACCGAGATACCAGAAGGCGAGTCCGCGCATGAAGCGGGCTTCGGCGATACCTTGGATTTTAGCAGCCTCGCTAACTGCAGGCCCACTTTTCTTCTCGATATTGTTAATGGTGTTGTTGCTCTGTGCGACTACCGAGTAGAATGCACCCCAAGCATCTTCCAGACCGGGTGAGTTTGCGGTCTCGGTGAAGTTTGTGTAGGGATAGATGTAATCCGACCACCGTGCGGTGAGATTGTTTGAACGGCCGTCGCCTACGCTATAGTAGAACTTTCCGTTGAAGTCATTCCATACGTAATTATACAACGGGGCTGTCGCATACGAAACCGCTTCATCCGTGTCAAAGAATGTCTCCGGATTGGCCTGATAGCTGTTGGTCTGGTCAAGGAAATCGTCACATGAAGTAGACATGGCCGTGATTCCTGTCAGGACAGCGAGTGTCAATATCTTATTTTTCATTGTAGTTTTCATTTAAGGATTAGAAGGATACGTTCAATCCGAAAGTATAGATTCTCGGAGAGGGATAACGGCCGTAGTCAAGGCCGGTCATGAGGGCGTCGCCATACATTGCGCCTACTTCCGGGTCGAGACCTTTGTATTTTGTCCATGTGTGGACATTCTGGATATTCATGTAGACACGTGCATTTTCAAGCGAGATTTTGCGCATCCACTGTCGCGGGAATGTATATCCGAGTGAGATGTTCTGGAGACGGATATAAGAGCCGTCTTCGATAAATCTGTCGCTGACCTGAGTAAAGTTGTTGTTGGCATTGCTTTTCTGTACGGCGGGCATTATGGTCTCGTCTGCATTGATGACATGGAGATTGCGGAAATCATCTGACGGTCCGTCGGGATTGATAAGCCCGATTCGCGCGTAGTTGAGCGACGAGCGGAGAATGTTGCTGTTGTTGCGCGGGTCTTCTATGTTCATGCGGGTCATGTTGAGGAGCTTGTTGCCGTAAGCGCCGGTGAAGAAGATTGTGAGGTCAATGCCTTTCCATGACAGGGTGTTTCCAAAGCCCCATGTGAATTTGGGTTCAGGATTGCCGATGAACTGTGCGTCGTTGGCATCGATGACTCCATCGCCGTTGACATCTTCATAGATATAGTCGCCGATCCAAGTGGAGCTTTCCGAGATCGTATTTCCGGCCGGGAGAGCGACAGGCTTGACATTGCCGTCCTTGTCGCGGTAATAGAAGTCGGTTGGCTCGTCAAAGCGTCCGATGACCTTGTAGCCCCAGAACTGAGCGATAGGCTCGCCGACCACCGTGCGGGTCACAACGTGGTTGTAAGAGCCGGTCTGGAAGGTCTTTTCAAGAGTGGCAGTCTCAGTGTCGAGGGCGACGACCTTGTTGCGGTTGAGCGAGAACGTCAGGTTGGATGTCCATTGGAAATCGCGGTTGGTGATGTTGGTGGTGTTGACCGTAAGTTCAAAACCTTTGTTTTCGAGCGAACCGATGTTGTCCCAAGGATTGGATGCCGCTCCCTGTCCGTTTGAGCCGAGGAATGCCGGAAGCTGCACCTGAAGCAATAGGTTCTTGGTTTTCTTATAGTAGACATCAGCCACGACTTCGATACGGTTGTCAAGGAAACCGAGGTCAAGACCAAGGTTGTAGGAATGAGTGGTCTCCCATGTGAGATCGGGGGCAGGTGTGTTGCCTGTGAGTACGCCGATGCCCCACGGTGTGGTCTTGTAGCTCAGGAGTGCGATTGTCGCCCAGTCGGCTACGTTCTGGTTACCTGTCATACCCCAGCCGGCACGGAGTTTGGTGTTGTTGAGCCATGTAATGTCGCGCAGGAATGATTCCTGTGACGCGCGCCATGCCAATGCTGCCGACGGGAACCATCCCCAGCGATTGCCTCTGGTGAATTTTGATGAGCCGTCGCGGCGGATTGTCGCAGTGAGCAGATAGCGGTCATCGAACGAATAGAACGCACGGCCGAAGAATGACGACATCGAATTGGCATTCTTATAGCCAGTGCCTGTTGAGGTGGTGACATCACCGGCAGAAGGGTCGGGAGTTGTATTGGTGAGGAAACCTGTGGCTGTGCTGACCTGTGTTTCCCAGTTGTAGTGGCTTATTTCCTGACCGAGCATCACGTTGATGTTGTGGATTTTGTTGAATGTACGGTTATAGGTCAGGATGTTGCGCCACGACCAATATTTGGTGTTTGTTTTGGTCCAGCGTGATGTACGGATGTCCTGTGTCTTTACGCCAAACTGATAGTCAGGCATATAGTAGTAATAATTGTTGTAGTTCCAGTCGCCCGAAACTTCTGTCTTGAGGGTCAGTCCTTTGCAGAGTGTCGCTTCAAGGTAGGTGTTGAAGCGGAAGTTTGTCTTGCGGTTGTTGTTTGTGGTTATTGATGCAAGTCCTAAGGGATTGTCGGGCATCCATACATCCTCAGGTCCGTCAAATGAACCGTCGGCCGAGGTCGGAGCGACTGTGGGCTGCTGCTGGAGTGCGCTCATGATTGTGTTTTTATCTGTGCCGACATCCTGTTTGGTCTCGGAGAATGAGAAATTTACGCCTCCTCTGAGCCATGATTTTATCTGGCTGTCGATGTTGGAACGCAGTGACAGACGACGGAACTTCGATCCGATTGCGATACCGTTCTGGTTGAGGTAGCCTCCTGAGAAAGCGTATGTTGTCTTTTCGTTACCGCCGGAAACCGAGATGTTGTGAGATGTCATGAATGCTTTGCGGAAAAGCTCATCCTGCCAGTCAGTGCCTTCGCCGAGAAGATCGGGACGCACGAACGCGCTTGACGGGTCAAGTAGGTTTAGCTCGTTTGCGCGGTAATTGTGGTGAATGGCATATTCGCGAAGATTGAGCATGTCGTATTTCTTAGGCATTTCCTGCCAGCCTGCATAGCCGTCATAAGTGACTGTCGCGTTTCCGGCCTGACCGCGTTTAGTAGTGATCATGATGACACCGTTTGATGCCCGCGAACCGTAGATGGCAGTGGCTGACGCATCTTTAAGGATGTCCATGCTTACGATGTCTGACGGGTTGATCGAGCTGAGCGGATTTGAGCTTTCGTCATCTGTCGCTGAGTCGATTACCACACCGTCAATCACGAAGATAGGCTGGTTGGTGGCATTGAGTGAGTTGATACCGCGTATGCGGATGGATGTCGATGCACCGGGTGTACCCGAGTTGGCCTGAATGTTGACACCTGCCGCACGGCCCTGAAGCACTTGGTCGATGCTCGTCGGGACTGATTTCTTGATTGCAGCATCTCCGACTGAGACAACAGAACCTGTCATGTCGGAACGTTTCATCTGTCCGTAGCCAACGACCACCACTTCGTCAAGCACTTCGGAATTTTCCTTGAGTGTGATTGTGATGTCTGTGCGACCTTCAACTGCCACGCTTTGAGGTGTGTAGCCGACATAAGACACCAGAAGGGTCGAGTTTTTAGGGACGATTAGTTTGAACTTGCCATCAATATCGGTGGCGATACCGTTTGACGAGCCTTTCTGTTGCACTGTCGCGCCGATGAGCGGATCACCTGCCTCGTCCAGCACTGTTCCCGTCACTGTGATGTTCTGGGAATAAGTCCATAGCGGGGTCATGCAGACCAATATCAGCACTACGGACCTCAGAAGATTTAATGTGCACTTCATTTCGGTTGGTTTGGTTTTTAGAATTATTAAGGTAAGAAGTAAATTATATTGGTTTGTCGCTCTGTGTAGGTTTGCGCCGTGAGTTTATGTCCGTTTCCGGTTTCAATTCACTTTGCATCGGTATCGTCGAGTAAGGTATCTGTCTAATGCAAAGTTATTGATTTTTTTTAATTGTCAAAGGAATTTTAACAATGAAATCCGGATGTCGGGCATCGTTTATATATTAAGATAAAATATGCAAAATTTTTGCTAAAATACGCATATATGTAATATGCCGGATAAATGCTCTTATCGACATGTAATTTCTGTCAAAACATCGCCTGAAATATAGATTAGGGGCCCCAGATTTATGTTTTTGAAGGGAAATAATGCGGATTTGCGATAGACCTTATTGTAATGGTAACGGCAAGCTTATTGTAATGATGACATATATTATTGCCGGTCTGCCGTAAAGTGTCCTATCTTTTAGTTCTTACATGGCTGCCGTCGATTATGATTTCGCCTGTGTCGGCGAGATGACGGATTTCTGCGATTATGTTTTCACGCTTTTCTGCAATGTCACGCAAAAGCGAGGTGACTTCACAGCCCTCAGGCTGGTTTGCGCGGTAGACGATGGTTTTGCGAAGGTTTTCGCGGCTGTCGGCCATTGGTCTGTTCTTTGACCTGCGGGCGCGGCAGACATCACATTTGCCGCAATCCTGCGGGTCTTTTTCTCCAAAGTAGCGCAGCATCCCCTTTGCCCGGCATTCTGTGGCCGAGAAGACAAACTCTTTCATTGCGTCAAGGCGCACGCGCATGCGCTCCCGTTGATGTTCGTAGACTTCAAGAGGAAGTATGACATGTTTCGGGAGTTCACGGGAAGTCGTATAATATATATAAGGTGTAGTCCGCCTCGGGATGTAGTGGATGGCGTGAAGCCGCGTGAGATATAGGAGAGTCTGGTAGACTGTCTCGGTCGACAGCATTGTCGAGCGTGCGATGGTCAGCTCGCTTATGGGAACATAGTCGGCAAACAGGCCGGTGTAGGTGCGCAGTATACATTGAAACACCTCTTCGGCATCAGCAGTCATTTCAAGACCATACAGTTCTTCCTTTTTCATGATAATCATGAGGCGGGATGTCGATGTCGTCTCCTCGATGTATTCGATGTAGCCTGCGCGGCTTAACAGATGCAAGGCGCTTTGCGTCGGAATCGGTGGAAGGGAATATGTGTGGCAGAAGTTTTCGAGGCTGAATTCATAAAGCTGGCCGTAGCCGTCGCCTACAGCCACGTTGAGGAAGTTGCCCGCCAGTTCATACACATGGCTGATGAAGTCTTTCTCGGGGAAACTTTCGCTTAGTCTGCGCGAAAGGGTAGCTTTGTCGCGCGACGACGCGATCACTACTGCAAATGATTCTTTCCCGTCGCGTCCGGCACGTCCGGCTTCCTGATAATACTCTTCGAGCGACGAAGGGAGGTCGTAGTGGACCACCGTCCTGACATCCGGCTTGTCTATGCCCATTCCGAATGCGTTTGTCGCTACGATTACACGTATATGGTCATTTTTCCATGCGTTCTGGCGCAGTTCCTTGTCCTCGGGGGCAAGCCCGGCATGATAGTAGTCGGCGCTTATGCCTTCCCTCGTGAGCAGCTGGGCTATTTCGCGGCATCTGCGTCGCGAGCGGACATAGACTATCGCGCAGCCCGATGTGGCATTTAGCACACGAAGCAGCGTTTCTTCCTTGAAGTCGGCATAGCGGACGATGTATGATAGGTTTTCGCGTGTGAATGAACGGGCAAACACTCTTGGCTCTCTGAACCGGAGGCTGCGCATGATGTCGGCGGTCACCTCCGGGGTGGCCGATGCTGTCAGTGCGAGGATAGGCACATGCTCGCCTGTGATTTCGCGGAGCTTGACAACTTTGAGATATGACGGGCGGAAATCGTAGCCCCACTGCGAGATGCAGTGTGCTTCATCGACCACTATGAGGCTCACGTCCATGCTGCGGAGTTCGGCAATGAAATTGTCGTTTTGCAGACGTTCGGGAGAGACGTAGACGAGTTTGACTTTCCCAAGGCGGCATCGTGTCAGTCCGAGGTTGGCCTCGCGCCGGGTAAGGCCGGAGTGGAAGTAGACAGCTCTGATGTCGCGGTTCTTGAGATTGTCGACCTGATCCTTCATCAGTGATATCAGGGGTGTCACCACAATGGTAAGTCCCGGCAGCAGAAGCGCCGGGGCTTGAAATGTGATGGACTTGCCTCCGCCAGTCGGCAGAAGTCCGAGCGTGTCATGGCCGCTGAGCACGGAATCAATGATTTCGCGTTGCATCGGCCTGAACGCATCGTAGCCCCAATATTGTTTCAGTATGCTCAGAGGCATAGGTCTGTGGCGAAGATCGGTTTTCGTGAGGACTGTTTCAGTCGAGATGTATAGCCTTGACGAAAAGCTGGATGGCAGATCCACCCTTGTGCTTGTTTTCCTCGATAGTGTAGCAGATGCTGAACGGCTTGCCTGAATGGATATGGTCGAACAGCTGTGCGCTGTTGAACACTATTCCGTTCATTACCTTTCCGCATGTCGGGTCTACAAGGTCAAGTTTGATGTGCTCGCTGTGGCGGCCGACGAGTTTTGATGTGCCGAAATCTGTGACATTCCGTGTGCAGAAGACCGGTTTGTTGTTGCCCGGCCCGAAGGGATTGAACTGTTTGAGAAGACCGAGAAACTCCGGGGTGATTTCAGAGAATGTCAGATAAGAGTCAATGTCGAGCTGCGGGGTGAGCTGGTCGGGACGAATATTGTCGCTGACAAACTGCTCGAACCGCCGGGTGAACTCGGGGATATTCTCTTCTTTCAGTGACAGTCCTACAGCGTAGGTATGGCCTCCGAAATTCTCAAGCAGGTCGCGGACCGATTCGACAGCACGGTAGACGTCAAATCCCTGTACCGAGCGCGACGAGCCTGTCGCCACACCGTTTGAATAGGTCAGCACGACCGATGGCTTGTAGTAAAGCTCTGTCAGTCGTGATGCGACAATCCCGATGATGCCTTTATGCCAGTTCTTGTTGTAGATGACGATTGATTTTTTGTCGGAGAGCGTTTCGCTCTGTTCTTCAAGGATGGCGTTGGCTTCGTCGGTAATCTGCTTGTCAAGTTCTTTTCGGTCCTGATTGTAGCGGTCGATTTCCTTTGCGCGGGCATAGGCATCGGGTATGTCGCGCGACACGAGCAGGTCGACGGCCTCTTTTCCGCTCTGCATTCGGCCGGAGGCATTGATGCGCGGACCGATTTTGAAAATCACATCGCTGATGGTGATTTCGCGTGATGCAAGTCCGCAGATTCGGATGATGGCCCGCAGTCCCATGTTGGGATTGGAGTTGAGACGCTTCAGTCCGTGGTAGGCCATGATGCGGTTTTCACCGATCATCGGTACGATGTCGGCTGCGATGGATACGGCCACAAGATCGAGCATCCCTTCCAGATCGGTGCATCCGAGTCCGTTGGAGATTGCAAACGCCTGCATGAACTTATAGCCCACGCCACAACCCGAAAGATGGGGGCATGGATAAGGACTCCCTTCGAGTTTGGGATTCAGTATGGCCACAGCCGGCGGGAGAGTCTCGTCTGGCACGTGGTGGTCGCAGATTATAAAGTCGATGCCCAGTGTGCGGGCATATTCTATCTCTTCGGTCGCCTTGATGCCGCAATCAAGGATAATGAAGAGCTTGACCCCTTGACGGGCAGCCATGTCTATGGTGGCCTTCGATATGCCATATCCGTCCTCGTTGCGCGTCGGGATAAGGTAGTCGATATGGGAGTAGAAATTGCGCAGGTATTTATAGACGAGTGCGACGGCGGTTGTTCCGTCGACGTCATAATCACCATAGACAATAATCTGCTCCTTTGACCCCATGGCACGGTTAAGCCTGTGGACGGCTTTGTCCATGTCGGGCATTAGGAACGGGTCGTGCATATCCTTCAGCGAAGGGTGGAAAAATTTTTCCGCCTCCTCGACAGAGGAAATGCCCCGTTGCACCAGCAGCTCGCTAATGGGCGGTACGCCGGCATAGCGCTTGGCCAGACCGGACTCCACTTCTTGTTCGTCGGATGTAAGGGGACAGTAATTCCATTTACTTGTCATTTATGTTGTTTTTTTTTTATTTCAAAAGAAGGCGGGGAACGGGTCAATGGCTTATATGCCAGACCCATATAGAGGGAAAGAGGAAAACACTGAGGAGATTGGATATCAGGGGTAAAATCAGTAATCGGACACACCGTGCCCGTTCCGGCTTCTAAGCATCGGAGACCGCTTTGTCTCCAACAAGGCACTATTACCCTACTATTTGCAAAAGTACGCAGAATATTTGGATAAATTGCCATAAGAAATGTTATTTATCCTTTAATCAATTCAAAAAGCATCTGATAATAAAAATTCTTTCCGGCTTGTCTACGATGGATAGGCCGGAAAGAATTTTTAAATGATTTTGTATTAACGCACCTTTTAAGGGGCTGTCGGTATTGAACTTTGTGTCGGATATGGATGTCAGGACTGTGTATCAGTCGGAATCATGTGTACATCGAGCTGAGGGAAAGGGAAGGAGAGGGCAGGGTTGGAAGTGATGGCGTTGTAGAATTCCTCGTTGTGGTCGAAGAACACTCCCCAGAAATCGGCGCTTCTGACCCATGCGCGGACTGTAAGGGTCACAGCGGAGTCGTCGAGTGAGGCGAGATAGACCACAGGAGCAGCCACGCTCGGCCCGTCGGCCGGTTTCTCCTGAAGGACTCGTTCATCCTTGGCCAGCAGACCGAGAAGCAGTTCGCGGGCAGCCTCGACACTCTCGCCGTAGGCGATGCCTATTTTCCATTCGACACGGCGGTATGCTTGTGTCGAATAGTTGTTTACGCTGCCGGTCGAAAGTCCGCCGTTTGGTATGATGATTGATTTGTTGTCGGCGGTACAGATGATGGTGTTGAAGATTTCGATGCGTGTGACTGTTCCGGCAAATCCTTGAGCTTCAATGTAGTCACCGACTTTGAATGGCTTGAGAAGCAGAATCAGTACACCTCCGGCAAAATTCTGTAAAGTTCCGCTCAATGCCATACCGATTGCGACACCGGCCGATGCAAACAGTGCGAGGAACGAACTTGTCTCCAGTCCGAGGATGCCGATGACGGTGACAATAAGGATGAAGTATAGCACAATCCTTACGAGGCTCATTATGAATGTGCTCAGCGATGGATCGACGTTACGCTTCGAGAGGATGTTGACCACAAAGTTATAGAGCTTCTTGATTATGTATTTGCCACCGTAAAAAACGAGGATGGCTATGGTCAGCGAAATCGCGAAATGTATGATGTCGTGGACAAGCGTGTCAACGAGCTGGTCGAAAGACATGTTTTTCAGTACGCTTTCTTCGGCTTTGACTGAAGGAATTGAATCAGTCGGCAGAAAATCGAATTGTATCATGTTTGGTATACAAAATGAGTTTAGATGATTATCAGTTGTTTAAGACAGGAGCTTTCGACACTACGTCATTCCACCATAAAGTGTGTGCGCAGCCGTGATAATCTCCGTGGTTGCCAAGGCGGACTACGTATGAGCCAAGACCACAGTAGCGGTCGATGCTTATGCCTGTGAATTCTCTTGACGTTGTGGCTTTGTAGACTACTGTCGCATCAAGTGCCGACCGCCATGCTTCGAGCAGGTCAGGACGGTTTTCAGCCAGAACCTCCATGTAGGCTTCCATATCGTAGACGGGGTGGCAGTCATTGCATCCGGGAGTGCCAAGTGTGTTTCCGAAGAATCTGATATGCGATTTCGAGAGCTCCTGCACAAACCACAGTCGTGGCGGAAAATCGGTTTGCGTGAGATATATCTCGCGTGTGGCATCGGCAAGCTTGTCGAGTGCGGAGGTGTCAATGACTGTCATCTGGCAGCTATAGTTACCGGAACGGAGGTTGTAGTATTCAAATGTATTTGTAGCCATCGCCACTACATCAGGTTTTTCCGAGGCGAAAAAGGCCGGTAGATTGAGATGGTAGGGCATTCCTTCGCCTTCAAGTTCGGTGGGCGATGCTACTATATATGGAGTGTTGTGCTGGAATTCATAGGCGATTTCTACAGTCCCCATGAGGCAGCAGTCAAAATAGATGAAAGAGAAGTATTCACCGTCAAGAGCCTTGCGCATGGAAGTGAGTGGCATCCATTTGTTGCGGTCAGAGCCATACGACCTTTTGACAGGTGCGGA
>OLOD01000743.1_pt1 | contig 24067 bp, 21 predicted proteins | sample 1671921 | NCBI WGS metagenome assembly OLOD01 (sample SAMEA3136626, study PRJEB25190) | human gut metagenome | biome: human gut; feature: human-associated habitat; material: faeces | place: Austria | collected 2013
CGGCCAGCGCGGCGGCGGGCGCAACGGCGGGCGCGGCGGTGACGCTGACCAAGGCACCGTTCTATTACACAAGCGTTGCCCCGAAGCCGAGCTGCTACAAGAGCGGCACATTCTATTTCTATGACGGTATTTTGGTGAATAACCGATACCGCATTACCAACACCGCCGCAAGGTGCGGCAAGCTGCCCGTGGGCAAGAATGTTACCGGCTGGGTGCCAGCCAGCTATTGCAACGGCGGCGGGATTACGACGAAGTGAGGAGGCGCAGCATTGGCAAGCACCAACAGAACCGGGCGCGTGAGTGCCATTGACTACGAGGCCGGAACTTACGAAGTGACCTACTTTGACCGGGGCAAGAGCGTGACACGGCAGATAAACGCCATGAGCAACGGCGAATACAAAATGCCCTGCGTAGGGCAGGTCGTGAGCGTTGCCCACAACAGCAACGGCACGGCGGCGGGCACCACCACCGGCACAGTTTGGAACAAAACCAACAAACCGGCGGAGGGGTACAAGGGCCTGTACCGCAAGGAATACGGCACCAGCCGCAAGGGGCAGGCGTACAGCCGGTACGACGAGAACACAGGCGTGTACACGCAGTATGTGGACAAGCGCACCGGGCGCACCTGCAACGGTGAAATTTTCGACGAGGCAAAAGGCCCGGTAAGCGTGATTGCGGGCGGGCAGTTGCAGCTAAAAAGCAGCGGTGCCAGCGCCAGCATACAGGCCAAAACGGGCATGGGCATTGTGGCCGGAACCACCGTAGCCATTGAAGCGGGCACCTTTATGAGCTTGGAGGCCACCGGCGCTATGAGCATATCGGCGGGCGGCGACTTCAAGTTTAATATTGGCGGCGACAGCGAGGAAAAGCGCAAGGGCACCACCAAGCAAGAATACCTTGACAATGTGGAACAGGAAGTGACCGGGGATGTAAAGCAGACCTTGACGGGCAACTTGGAACAAACCGTGACCGGGGATGTGTTGCAGACCATAACGGGCACCGTGACCCGCAATGTGACCGGGGATGTGACCCTTAACATAAACGGGGCCAGCATTACGATCAGCGCGGGCGGCGACATAAGCATTACCAGCCCGACCAAGGTTGAAGTTAGTGCGCCGATCTTGAACGCCGAGGGTGCCAGCGGTGATGTGAAAGTGCAGAATTTCAGCCTTGTACAGCACAAGCACACCAGCGCCGCACCGGGCAGCGAGAGCAGCCAGCCGTTACCGTAAGGAGGTGCCAGATGGCAATAGGCAGTTTTATGGGCCGCGTGTTCACCGTGAGCCACACAAAGATTTTTACCCCCAGCAACCTGAAAGGCAGCACGGGGAGCGACTGGGCAACACACGAAGTCGTGGGCGGCAAGGCCCGCAGCGAGTGGGTAGGCCCGAAACTGAAAAGCTATACATTCGACCTTTTACTGCGGGCGCAGGATGGTGTGCCCCCGCGCAGTACGCTTGATTATTTCCAGCGTATGGCGGAGAGCAGCGCCGTGGACTGGTTTGTGGTGGGCGGGGTTCCGCTTTCGCCCTACCCGTTCAAGATCACGGACATAAGCGAAACATGGGACGCCGTGCTGCAAGGCGGTGTGCTGGTGGAATGTAAAGTGAGCCTGACCATTGAAGAATACCTGTAAGGAGGGCTGGGTGTGATTTTGGCAGACAGCCCGGTTATTGAGATTGCCGCCGGTACGGTGAACGACAGCACGGCGCAGGAGGTTTACCGCAACCTGCAAGTGCTGTATGGCACCCACACCGGGGAACAGGCTTTAGACCGGGATTTTGGCATTGACATAAGCACAACCGACTACCCGCAGGAGAGCGCCCAAGCGCTGCTTGCGGCGGAGTATGTGCGCAAAACCAAGATGTATGAGCCGAGGGCGCGGGTGGTGCGCGTTGAATGGACGGACAGCAAAGCTCACGACGGCAACATGACCCCAAAGGTGGTGATTGATCTTGTCTAATATCAGTGAACTGGCGAATGTGCCACAGATCAGTTTTATTGAAAACATGACCCTGCAGGAAACCGAGGAACAGTTAAAGGCCGAGTACGCCCGGATTTACCAGGAGCAGACCGGCAAGGAACTGGTGCTTGGGGAGGCTGACGCCAAGACCCTGCTGCTGAAAGCGTTTGCCCTGATCGAATATCAAACCATGCAGTACGCAGACATTAAGGGACAGGCAGAGCTTTTGAAAACCAGCACCGGCGAGGCACTGGACGCGCTGGTTGCGCTGCTGGGGCTGACACGGCAGGAAAGCAAAAAGGCCACGGCCAAGGAACGCTTTTTGCTGGCAGAGGCACGAGCCGACACCGTGGCGGTGCCCGCCGGTACGCGAGTGAAAACGCAGGGCGGGCGGTATTTTAATACGCTGGACTATGCGGAGATACCGCCCGGCGCAACCTATGTGGACACCATCGTGCAGGCGGAGGAGGCCGGAGCGGAGAGCAGCGGCATACTGGCCGGGGAAATCAACATCCTTGTTGACCCCATCCCGTACATAGCCAGTGTGAGCAATGTGGACGAAAGCACCGGCGGCCTTGATGTGGAGGACGACGACAGCCTGACCGAGAGGGCCTATTTGGCACCGAGCCGGTTTAGCTGCGCCGGGCCGCGCGACGCCTACGAATACCATGTGCGGGAATGGCGCAGTGATGTGACGGATGTGCAGATCACCAGCCCGGAGCCGTGCGTGATTGCCATTTACTTTGTGATGGAGGGCGGGCGGCTGCCGAACGCCACGGAGCGGGAGGAGCTGGCTGAGTATATCAGCGGCGAGAACCTGCGCCCGCTGTGCGACAAGGTGGTGTGCGTGGAGCCGGAGGAGGTGCCATACAACATAGCGTTTACCTACTGGATTGGCGACGGCGACCAGCGAAGCGCCGGAACCATACAGGAAAAGGTGACGGCGGCGGTGCAGAGCTACCAAAGCTGGCAGCGGCACCTTGGGCGAGATATTAACCCCACGGAGCTGATCGCCAAAATACGCGAGGCAGGAGCCAAGCGTGTGAAGCTGACCGCCCCGGCGGATATTGTGGTAGGCAGAACGCAACTGCCGAAATGCACCGGGCAGACCGTGACATACGGAGGGCTGGAAGATGATTAAAGACCTGCGGGACGCCCGCCTTGTGGACGCTGTGCCCCGCGTGGTTGCCGGGCAGGACTGGGTGCGGGCGCTTAGCGAGGCAGTGGGTGTGCTGCACGAAAGAACGCTGCGCTATATCGACGACAGCCAAATTTACACAAGCCTTGACACCGCCACCGAACCCGTGCTTGACGCGCTGGCGATCAACTGGAAAGTGGACTGGTACGACACCGGGTACAGCGTAGAGCAAAAGCGCCGCATTATCAAGACAGCCCTGACGGTACGCCGCCTAATGGGCACTGTGGGCGCGGTAAAGCTGCAAGCCGACGCCATTTACCCCGGCACTATGCTGGAAGAATGGTTCGAGTACGGCGGGCAGCCGGGCACTTTCCGCCTGTATATCAATGTGACAGACACAACGGAGGAACACCCGGCCATTATTTACAGCCCGGCGGAAATGGAGCGCCGCCTTATTACCGCGAAACGGTGGAGCGCCCACCTTGAAAGCCTTAGCTACATGGTGCGCCACACGCTGGCTACCGGGTGCAGGGTTGACAAGTGGGCATACACCGTGCCGGAGTGCGGCACGATCTACTGCGGCGTGTGGTGGATGCCTGCCACTTTGGGTTATACGGCACACCATGCGCTGTTGACAGGCGGCCAGCCGGGAGCGTTTGCTGTAAGCCCGGAGTTTACCGGCACACTGCCCGTTCCGGCGACGGTGGGCTATTCAGTTTGCGGGGCGCTGCGGAGCGGTGGAGTTGCAACCGGCTACACCGCAAGCCCTGAATTTGCAGGCACATTGCCGGAGGAGGCACAGCATGGAAACTGAAAAGGCTAACGGCCAGTACGGAAAGCAAAACCCGCTGTTTATGTACCAAGGAACGGCGGGCTATTCTATCCGTGCAGAGCTGCACGGGAGCAAGGGCGGCGTGGAGGCCGCCGAAGCATTTACAGCCGTACCGTCCGCCAGCGGGCAAGACCGCTGCGGTACGATGCCATAAACAACCGGGAAAGGAGGAAAACCGAACATGGCGTTTTTTACCGACAAATTCCTGAATGACCGGCGGGAAGAACTGCTGCGCAGCGTTGACAGGTTCCAATACCAGTTGAACGGCGGGGCATGGCAGACCGGCACCGTGAACAGCAAGGAAATCATCGGCACGAATGTGGTCGCGTTTGTGAATGTACCGAATTTTGGGCAGGCCGACACGATCACGGGCGTAAGGGTGTACGACATCAACGGCGCACTGGCCGGGCAGCAGAGTATCAGCCTGAAACGCACCAGCCTGAATGTGGCGCTGCTGCGCTTTACATTCCCGCTGATTGAAACCGAGGAGTAAAAGAGAGGAGGACAAACCCATGGCTTATGACCGCAGTTATTGGAAAGACCATGTAACTGACCAGAGCGGCGAGGTTATCCAGCAGGGCACCTTGCTTGACCAGAAGCATTTTAACAATATGGAGCTGGGCATTTCCGACATGACCCTTGCCGGGGCAATTATGCAGTTTAAGGCGGTGCAGGACGGTTACAACTACGCCGACGAGATGCACACGGCCACGCTGGCGCAGACCGGCAGCAAGTGGCCGTTTAACAACACGCCCACCACCATTGCCCTTGCGCAGCTGCGCGAAAGCACCAATTACGGCGTGGAGGTAACAGTGCTGGCGTACAGCGGCGGCAGGCTGGGCAATATCCGGGTGACTGACCGTGCCCGCAACGGCTTTAAGCTGGTGCATGACGGCAGCGCCACCACCGTGAAAGTGCAGATCAGAGTGACGGGCGGCATGACCGACCCGGCACCCACCGAGTAACAGGAGGATAAGAGCATGAAAATCATTGAGAAAAACGAGGGCAAGAAGATCAACTACAACCTGACTGGCACAAAGCTGGACTTTGCGGACGGTGCGCTGACCCTTGACCTTGCCCGCTACCAGCAGGACGACCCCGTGACCCGCGACATTATGGTGGACAGCGAGGGCTATTTGACCACCGGGCGCGGCCTGTACTACGCGGCACAGGTGGAAATCCCCGCGCGGAAGTACACCGAAACCGTGACCACGGCACAGGAAACCGACGCGCAGGCCGAGGACGGTGAGAACACCGAGGGCATGAGCCGTGAAACCGTGACCCGCACCCCGGAGCCGCTGGACACCGAGGATGTGACCCTGTACCTGTTTGCCATTGATGGCATTATGATTCACTGATAAAGGAGGACGAACCTATGGCTAATTTTGATATGGCTGAACTGGCCCTGAAAAGCGTTTGCCCCAACAACGCCATGAAGTACGATGACAAGGAAATGCCGAGCATTATGGTGTTCATTCCGAAATTCCGCCTGTGTGATGTGCTTTCTACCGCCGACACCAGCGTACACCCCGCGTTCAGGGTGAACGGCGTGGAGATCGACGGCTTTTGGGTGGGCAAGTATCAGACCAGCCACTACAACGGCAGAGCGTACAGCCTGCCCGGCGAGAACCCGGCCAACACGGCGGGCCTTGATACCTTTGTGAGCTACAACCGCGCCAAGGGCGGCAAGTTCCATGAGATCACCTGCGCGGAGTGGGCAGCCATTGCCCTGTGGTGCCACAAGGCGGGCAAGGAACCCTACGGCAACAACAACTACGGCAAGGACACCCGCGAAAGCCTGTACCGCGCAATCCCCACCAGCAAGGACAACGACAAGACCGGGCGTGTTGCCACCGGCACCGGCCCTATTACTTGGAGCCATGACGGCACCTTGGAGGGCATTTGGGATTTGAACGGCAATGTGTGGGAGTGGTGCGCCGGACTGCGCCTTGTGAAAGGTGAGGTACAGGTGATTGCCGACAACAACGCCGCCGCGCCCACTTGTGACATGAGCGCCAGCAGCGCTGCGTGGAAAGCTATTTCCGCCGCCACCGGCGAGCTGGTGGCCCCGGACGGAAACGGTACCACGCAGGGCACCGTGAAGCTGGACTTTATCAGCGGCAAATGGACTTACAGCACCACTATTGCCCACACCACCGGCGCGAACGGTTGCAGCTTTAAGGATGTTGCCTGCGACGGCAGCATTGGCACTGCGGCAAAGCTGCTGCTTCAGGCGCTTGCCATGCTGCCCGACGCTGCGCTGACGGGTGACGGCATTGACGCCACCTACGGCGGCGACTATTTCTACATCAACAACGCCGAGGCCGAACGGTGCCTGATTCGCGGTGGCAACTGGGACAATGGCGGCAACGCCGGGGTGTTCTATTCCAGCCTGAACGCCCCGCGCTCCAGTGCCTACGGCGGCCTCGGGGGCCGTTCCGCTTTTTACGAATAACTGTACACTGCGCCCTGAAACACTGAACGCCGAACGATAGTGAGGCGGTAAGCAGGACAAGCCCACACACAGCAACGGGAACAACGCCCCGCGCTGTGCGCGGGCAAATTTTTTGGGGCTTATGGCAGGCGCAATGCGCCGGGTGGGTTTGGGGGAAATTTTGGAGGAGGTGAACAAGCTATGCAGAGCGAAATGCCCGCGCCGGGCAGCTATGAGCCGTTCCGTCTGAAAGAGAAAATTGGGGAAATGATGAAGTACGGCAGACCACTTACCAAGAATTTTAGCCGGAAAGATCGTGACCTTGCGGATGATATGCGGGTTTCCATGCTGAAAATGTACCATTTGGCCGTTGAGCTGGAAAAGAAATACTACCGCAAGACTACCGCGCAGGAGCTTGATGTGGAACTGGAATGGCTGCGCAATCTGGTGAGGATGGCGGCAGACAAAGACCTTTGCGGTGCGAAGTTTGCCCCGCCGCTGTCCATGCACCAGTACGAAACATGGGCAAGGTACAATACAGAAATCGGCTGCTTGCTGGGCAAGTATATTGCCAGCGTGAAAAAGTAGCTGTTTTTCTTTGGGAACGGGCCATTTACGGTGCCTGATTCGCGGTGGCAACTGGAACAATGGCGGCAACGCCGGGGTGTTCAATTCCAACCTGAACAACCCGCGCTCCAATGCCAACGGCAACATCGGGGGCCGTTCCGCTTTTCGTCTGTTAAATGCCAATTTAGGGCGGTGGTTCTGCGCCGCAAGGGGGCTGTGACCTACGGGGCACAGCAGGAAGTGCAGACTAAAAGGGGCCTGTTTCCGTTCCCGCTTAGACAGGGCGGGAAAAAATTTGTATTGCCGTGGAGGCGGAAACGCCACACACGGCTTGGAGAGATCATTGGATGAAACACTGTCAGCAGGAAATGACGGTGATTCAAAACGCTTGGCCGGTGGTGTGCAATTTTGGTTGGCTGATTGAGGCTGACAGGAACGCCCGCAAGGGCAAGCGATACCGCGCCGAGGTTTTGAATTTTACCGCGCGGCTTGAAGATAACCTGTTCACCATACAGCAAGGTATGATGAACGGCAGCTATGTGCTGGGGCCATACCGCAAGCTGTGGGTGTATGTGCCCAAGAAGCGGCTGGTGATGGCGCTGGACTACCCGGACAGAATTGTGCAATGGAGCCTGTACCTGTATTTGAATCCGCTCTATGACAGGCTTTTTATTGAGGATTCCTACGCTTGCCGAAAGGGCAAGGGCAGCCATAAGGCCGCCAAGCGCCTGCAATACTGGATGTGCCAAGTGCAGCGCAAGCCGGGGCCGGGCTGGTACTGCCTGAAACTGGACATAAGCAAATACTTTTACCGGGTGAACCACGAAAAGCTGCTGGCGATCTTGGAGCGGCGGGTGAAAGACCCCGCCATGATGGCGTTTATACGGGGCGTGGTGAACAGCAGAGCAGAGCCGTTCGGCCTGCCGCGCTGGCGGACACCGCAGGACACGCCGCCGGAAGAATGGCTGTACGAGGTGGGTATGCCGATAGGCAACCTGACGAGCCAGCTATTTGCGAACATCTACTTAAACGAGCTTGACCAGTATTGCAAGCACAGGCTGAAAATTCATTACTATATCCGCTACATGGACGATGTAATCATCTTGGGGCAGGACAAGGAAACCTTGCACCGCTGGAAAGCGGCGGTGGAAACTTTCTTGCGGGAGGAGCTGGCGCTTGATTTGAACAGCAAGACCAGCATACGCCCGGTGCGCCAAGGGGTTGAATTTGTTGGTGTGCGGATATGGCCCACCCACATGAAGCTGCGGAAAAGCACCGTGCGCCGCATAAAGCGGGAGGTGCACAAGATCAGTGCTTTGTATGCTGGTGGCGATATGACACGGCAGGACTTTTACCGGCGCATTGCCAGCATTAGGGGGCTGCTAAAGCACACGGAGAGCGCAAGCCTGCGGTGGCGGCTGAACGAGATTTACCGGGCGGAACTGGAAAAGGCCAAACAAAAACAACTGCGAGAGGAGGCACAGTATGAGCCATTTGCAGATCATAGCGGAGCTGGAAACGGTGACGGAAATGCAGGCACGGGTTATCAAGATCATGGCAACCCGGCTTGCAGAGCTGGGTGACACTGTGACCGGGCGTGACGAGATTGCGCAGGCCGACAAGGCATACCGCGACGCCATAGGCGGCGACGAGTGGCCGGACTGGGCGGAGCAAGGAGGAGAGGACGATGGAGAACCCTATCACACGGGCGGAGCATGAGGAGTTCCGCCGCCGCTTGGAGGAGGAGAACAAGCGGCAGGACACACGCATTGGCATTTTGGAGGACAGTGTGCGTCAGATCGGCGCGTTGGCAACCAGCGTGGAAAAGCTGGCCGTGAGTATGCAAAGTATGCTGAAAGAGCAGGAAAAGCAGGGCAAACGGCTGGAAGCGTTGGAGGGCCGCGACGGCGAGAAGTGGCGCAAGGTCATGGGCTACATTGCCACGGCGATTGTGGGCATTGTGCTTGGCTACCTGTTTAAGCGGATCGGTATGTGAGGGGGCGCGGGAATGTGAAGAATAGCGTTGAAAGTGTTGAAAACGCCGCAGAGAAAACGGAACGCCGGAACATCAAGGTTATGGACTTGATCTTGGTGATCGTCGGCGTTTCTCTGCTGGTGTTCACCATTGTTATGATTCAACTTTTCAAGGTATACGGCACGGTGCCGGACACCTTGATTACCTGCGTTTTTGCTACCCTTGGCGGCGAGTGCGGCATTATGGGCTGGATTAAGACCACCAAAGACCGCAACCGAGAACGGAAGTGGGAACAGGAGGACAAGCAGGAGGCAAAGGCCGAGACGGCAGAGGTGCCGCCCGGCGATATGCCCGGCGCATAATGCGTAAACAGAAAACCACGGAGAGCTGCGGGTGCGGCCCTCTCTCTTTTTCGGAGGAAACCGTATGGAACAAAGAAAATTTCTCGCAATGGTGGGGCCGCTGGCACAGGCCGATATGCAGAAAAGCGGAATCCTTGCCAGCCTGACCATTGCGCAGGCAATCTTGGAAAGCGGCTGGGGTGCATCGGAGCTTGCCACCAAGGCCAACGCCCTGTTTGGCATTAAGGCTGACGCGCGGTGGAGCGGGAAAGCGTACAGCAAGGACACCAAGGAGTGTTACGACGGCGCAACCTACACCACCATTACCGCGCTGTTCCGTGCCTATGACAGTTGGGCAGAAAGCGTTGCCGACCATAGCGCGTTTTTGTTGGCGAACAAGCGGTATGCGGCAGTGGTTGGCGAGCGCGACTACAAGGTGGCCTGCAAAGCGATCAAGGCGGCGGGCTATGCCACCGACCCCGGCTACCCGCAAAAGCTGATTGAGTTGATTGAGAAATACGGCTTGACCGTGTACGACGGCAAGGCGGAACAGGAGGACAAAACGAGTATGAATATCAGCATTACCAAGAAAACCAGTACCCACAACACCACGGCGGCAGCAGGCCGCGCAATCCGGTACATCGTTGTGCATTACACCGCCGGTGTGACCTCTAAGCCGGGCAGTGCAGCGGGCACGGCCTCTTACTTTGGCAGCACCTCTAAGCAGGTTTCGGCGGACTTTATCGTGGACGACGGCGGCGCGGTGCAGTACAACGGCGACATTCGCAACCGCTACACTTGGCACTGCGGCGGCGGAAAGTACAATACCAAGGGCGGTGCTTACTACGGCAAGGCCACGAACCGCAACACCATTGGCATTGAGGTATGCTCTACCAATGACACCGGCAAAATGACTGTTGCCAACGACAGCCATTGGCGCTTTACCGACAAGGTTGTGAGCAATCTTGTGGAACTGGTGAAGTACCTGATGGCGGAATACGGTATTGACGCCGCCCATGTTATCCGCCACTATGATGTGAACGGCAAGCCGTGCCCCGGTATCATCGGCTGGAACGAGGACACCGGCAGCGCCGCCAAGTGGGCCGCGTTCAAAGCCCGCCTTGGTGCAGCTACCCCCGGCGGGCAGACCGGCGGCAGCACGAACACCGGCACCGCCACGGGCAACACTGCGCTGACATACAAGGTGGGCGACATTGTGCAGTTTGCGGGCGGCAAGCACTACGCCAACTCGCAGGCTACCAGCGGCACAACCGTGAAGCCCGGCCAGGCCAAGGTGACGGCAGTTGCCCCGGCGGGCAAGCACCCGTACCACATTGTACACACGGACAGTGCCAGCACCGTGTATGGCTGGGTGGACGCGGCGGCCATTACCGGCAAAGCAAGCGCTACCCCGGCGGCCAAGACATACACCGTGAAAGCGGGCGACAGCCTGTGGCGCATTGCTGCGCAGCAGCTTGGCAATGGTGCCCGCTACAAGGAGATCAAGACCATGAACGGGTTGAAAAATAACACCATCCACGCCGGGCAGGTTTTGAAGCTGCCCAACTGACCGACTATATATAGGAGGAAAAGATCATGAATGAAGTTGTGACCATCGTTGTGAACAATCTGCTGGAAATCGTGTTTGCGGTGCTGGGTGCGTCCTTTACCGCGCTGGTTATCCCGTGGCTGAAAGACACCGGCCTGCCTTGGCTGAAAGAAAAGCGCCTGTACTCCATCGTGAAGAAGTTCGTGGAGGCCGCCGAGAAGCAGGCCGAGGCGGGCACCATTGACAAGGCGACCAAGAAACGCTTTGTCGTGGAGCTGTTGGAGGCAAACGGCATTACTGTTACCCCGGAGATCAACGCCTTTATTGAGGCGGCGGTGAAAGAACTTGATCTTGCCGAGAAAAACGCCATTGGGGAGATCGGGAAAATTTTTTCTGACGCCGAGCAGACCCCGCAGAACTAAATACTAAGATATGGCCCCGACTGCTGTTCGTTTTGAACGGTGGCCGGGGCCTTTTCTGTTATGCGGAGAGGTTGACAAAAGCGCCGCAGACCGCTATTTTTGAATGGTATTGTGTGCTAAAGCTGCACAGAACGGCAGAAGCCGACACTGGCAGCACAGATATTGGAGAGGAGGAAACACAGTGCGAACCTATAAGCACCTGACCATGACAGACCGCTTGCGCATAGAAAAGTGGCTGAAAATGGGGATGAAGCCGCGAGAGGTGGCGGACAAGCTGCGCGTTCATGTTTCAACTATTTACCGGGAGTTGAAGCGCGGCGCGTATGACAGGCTGGACGGCGGAACATGGGAGGTCAAAACCGCGTACAGCCCGGACATTGCCGAGGAGAAATACCAAGCCCACCTGCGGGAAAAGGGGCCGGACTTGAAAATAGGCAATGACCATGAGCTGGCGAACTATATTGAAACCACGATTTTAGACAAAGATTGTAGCCCGGCGGCGGTGCTGGGGTTTGCCATGATTGAGGGGAAGAAGTTCAAAACCAGTCTGTCGGTGCCGACGATCTACAAGTACATTGCCAAGGGCCTGTTTTTGAACCTGACGCAAGAGGAGCTGCCACGGCACGGAAAGAAGAAACACAAATATAAGAAAGTGAAGAAGAACAAAAGCGCCAGCCGCGCCCCGGCGGGCGAAAGCATTGAACAGCGCCCGGAGGAGATCGACGGGCGGGAGGAGTTCGGCCATTGGGAGGGCGACACTGTGTACAGCGGCAAGGGAAAGCGCAAGACCACCCGCGCCCTACTGACCATGACCGAGCGCAAGACCCGGAAAGAAATCATTATAGCGATACCAAACCGCAAGGCTGAAACGGTGGTCAAGGCACTGGACGCACTGGAACGGAAACTTGGTGCCCGGCGGTTCAGGGCGATCTTCAAAAGCATTACCTTTGACAACGGCACCGAGTTTGCGGCGGCGGAGGGGCTGGAACGCTCTTGCGTCAACAAGCGCCTGCCACGGACTAAGGTGTATTTCTGCCACCCGTATTCCTCTTGGGAGCGGGGCACCAACGAGAACACCAACGGCATGATTCGGCGGCGGTTCCCCAAGGGCACGAACTTTGCGGCGGTGACGAACGCGCAGATCGCGCAGGCCGAAAACTGGATAAATAATTATCCACGGAAGATATTAGGGTACAAGTCAAGCGAGATCGTATTTAGAGAGTGCCTGCGGGAACTGGGCATTGCGGCATGATGGGTAGATAAAGAGAGCAAAATATAGATAAATCGTTGAAAAAGGCGTGATGTGTTATAGTCGGTGCAATAGAATAGGGGTTATAACAGGCTGCCAACAAAAGAGTGAATGTTGACGGCTTTGTTGTGGTGCGATAAAATGTACAAAAATATAAGCAAAAAGTTGTTGCATTTGACTATTGAATTTTTCATTTACATAGAAACCGCTCTAATTAACTATGCAAATTCTGGCAACTGTGATATAATGTATATACCTAGATGTGTCGGAATGGTTATCATTTGCGGGATCGAGGCATGCAGCCGGTACAACGTTTTGTCAGCCGCTGTGCCGGGGCCAAAAGCCCCAAAAGCAGGCCGCAGCCCGGCAAGGGATCGCCAGACCGAGGGGGCATAACCAGGCGTTTTGCAATCAACACCTGCAAAGTGCCGCACATCTGCCGTACCACTTTTCACACAAAAGGGGAAAGTAGTAACACTTAAGGGAGGATAAAACTATGAAGAAAAACCTTCAGCGTTTTGGCGCATCCGTGCTGGCAGCAGCCATGGTTGCCCAGAGCGTGGCGCTTCCCGCAGCAGCCGAAACTACCAAGATTGATTCTTCGGTAGCGCAGTCTGTTGCAGCTAGCGCAGCCAGCGCGGCCAGCGCTGTGCAGTCCCTGCCCAAGTTCACCAGCACCGAAGACCTGATCAAGCAGACAGCCCAAACGCTGGCTGCCCAGGGCGAAGTGCATGAACTGGAGCAGGACGATGCCAAGCTGGAAGCGACTGCACAGAGCAAGGCGGGCATGAGCCTTGCAGCGCTGGAAAATGCATTGGCCGATGCCATGTACGCCAACGCCGCAGCCGGCAAGATCAACACCGAAGCCTATGGCCTGAACAAGGACGAGATGGCATCGGTGATGGCTGCCACCATCAAAACGTATCATCTGTCCAGCGCCGTTACCGACCTGGGCTATGAGACGAACGCCGCAGGCGTTGTGACCGCCGTTACCTTTACCGGCAGCTCCGGCATGACCTCTGCGATGGAGTCCATGACCAACAGCGATGATGAAGTGATTGCGCAGCAGGCTGACAGCTACGCACAGGCTTACGTTGCTGAAAACTCCGATACCTTTGCGGCCAGCGCCGCTGCGGACGGCCATACCTATGGCGAGCCGAAATGGTACTGGAATGACACCAACCCGGAGGATGGCCACACCCATACCTGGAAGGAAACCCCCGATGGTTACTGGACCAAGACCGATGACGGCTGGGCTTACACCGCTGTGTATACCTGTGAAAAGGGCGATGCCTACCAGAAGGTAGAAGGCACCGTAACCAAGGATACCACCGAGGCAAAGCCCGGCGTTGCCGGCAAGACCGTTTACTCTGCCAGCGTGCCCGCTGACAAGAGCCCGGTTAAGAAGGAATACAAGGAACCCACCACCCGCACCGACGACATTGCCGCCCTGCCCTGCCAGAGCCATGTTGTGTCCAAGGATGCAGATGGCAACTTTGTTGCTACCTTCAACTGGGAAATGAAGAAGGTCGAGGGCGAGCTGGCCGCTGACTACAGCAACGCCCAGCTGTTCTATGACAGCGAAACCGGCAAAATTTCTGCCGGCGCTCCCGTTACCATTGACTGGGAATGCACCAGCGTCACCTTCAAGTGCGCTGTCTGCGGCGAAGAAATCAAAAACCAGCCGGTAATGACCATGCCGGTCAGCGTTGTGGTAGACCAGAATGACAATTCCGTCTACATCAACGTGGGCGGCACCCCGACCCTGGATACCACCTCCGGCGGCACCGGCGTTACCCTGGTGTCCGCAATGAAGGACGGCAACTGGTACGATATGCAGAACAACCCGGTTGACGCAAGCAAGGTGAACTTCACCTATCAGAGCGGCGACAACAAGGGCAAGAACAGCCTGCTGCTGTACGACAGCCAGAAGACTGCCGTGTATGTGGACGACCAGGGCAACCAGGTCACCAATACTTACGATGTCTCGACTGCGCAGATGAACTACTACTACTTCCAGCTGTCGCAGTTCAACCAGGACGAAGCAGAGTACTTCGGCGTGGTTGCCCCGTTCTGGACCTCCAAGGGCGTTCAGAAGCAGGGCGAGGATGGCAGCATCACCGGCACCATGGGCGCAATCAAGGTATTGTGCAGCATTGATCCGAACGATAATGTCCCGCCGACCACCATGGCATTCATGCTGAACATGCTGCCGCAGGCGTTCATGTCTTACGTCATGAACTATGGCGAAGCTCTGAAAGCCATCCGTGATGCAGGCTTGGCACAGGTTGCCAAGCTGGGTGACGCTGACTATGTCACCAAGCTGCTGGTCCTGCACGACTGGATCTCCCAGGTTGCAGAATTCGATATGGGCTCCATGGGCGATATCACCGGCGGCGGCAACAACGACCCCATCCAGACGACTGCTTTCGGTGCCCTGCTGGGCGGCGAGATCGGCGCTAAGGGCGTTGAGTATGGCTGCATCTGCCTGGGCTATGCAGCTGCATTTAACTACATGGTCCAGAATTTGCCTGACAACAAGAGCATCTATAAGAATGATGACGGCAGCTGGAAGACCCCCGATGAAGTAGGCGATAACGCTGTTGTTGACTTTGCCCAGATCCTGTATTACTGCGATACTTCTGATACCAGTGTTGCCGGTAATGCGTTCGGCGGCGGCATGTTCAACAACGTCCACTACTTCAACGCAGTCAAGGTCAACAAGCTGCAGGGCGACAGCAACTCTGCTACGATGACCACCGGCGAAGCCAACAAGAACTGGTACTATGTTGACGTCTGCTATGATGACGTGAACACCGAGTGCATGGCCCAGACCCGCGTTGAGAACGCAGGCGACCTGCGCCATGTCAACTTCCTGGTTTCTCCCTCCGGTCTGGAAGGCCGTTACAGCAAGTACTATGATTACATTGACTCGCTGTACGATGGCTATACCTACACCAAGAACAAGAATCCCGATGTGGATGATGACGGCAATGTTGTGTTGAACAACGGCAAGCCGCATTACTCTTACACCAAGGCGGAGAACAAGAACGAGACCCGTTACACCGATACCTGCTACGAGGATACTTGGTTCACCTCTATCTGCAGCCCCATCTACTTCGACAATAATTACTTCTATTACGTTGATACCACGACCAACCAGAACCTGTATAACAACATGCGCCGCCAGCAGTCCGAGAACGGCAACAACGGCAACTCTGGTTCCGGCAGCTCTGGTAACAACTCCCAGATGCAGCAGTTCATGAAGAAGATGCAGAACCAGGGCCCCGATACTCTGGAAGCACGTCCGCGTAATGCGAACTACTATATCCGCAAAGAGGATTCCAGCAGCAGACCCGGCGGCTTCAGCATGAGCAGCTTTACCAAGACGGATGACCCGTTTGATATCATCCTGATGTACTACAACGATCTGAAGGAAACCAGCAGCAACTTCAATGATGACGACAGCAATGCCAAGGTCCTGGCCGAAGCTGGCACCATCTATAAGATCGATACCAGTGCAAAAGATAAGCATACCAAGGTTGAAAACAACCTGAACACCGAGTGCCTGGCAGACGCTGCTGCAAAGCGGATCTACCCCGCACTGGTACACTCTACCGCACTGTATGATGGCAAGCTGTACTTCAACGTCAACAACGCCATCTACCGTATGGACCCGACCACCGGCGCAGTGGAAGAAGTGAAGGAATACAACACCGTCTATGGCGGCATTAAGCTGACCAAGGATAAGGACGGCAACATGGTTCCCGATACCCACTTTCCCGGCATGAGCATGGTTATCATGGATAGCGCCCAGGATACCAGCAGTGTGAAGTATCTGGGCACCTTCATGAACCATCCTCTGGCGGGCTTGACCCTGCGTGACAGCTACAGCTTTGCTACCACCACCCAGCAGGGCCAGACTGTGATCACCGGCATCAACACCACCAAAGATCAGCTGGTCGTTTCTGTCGGCACCAACCTGTCCAACACCTATAAGGAACTGGTGGACGGCAAGGCAGAAGTCAAGACCGATGCCTCCGGCACTTCTTATGCAAACCGTAAGAGCTACAAGACCGAGTCCTGGAACTACAACCCGAGTTACAACCAGAACATGGGCAGCTCTGACGAGAAGAACAAGAACGAAGAGTTCATGTGGTGCGCTAACCTGGTTGAAACCATGCCGATGTCCGACATGGTCAGCGACCTGAACAGCGGCGCAACCACCGATGTTTCCGTTGAAGCATGGTGCGATACCCCCGCTTACACTCAGGCCCGCACCACCAGGTACGGCCTGACCAAGGGTGAAAAGGTGTACGCTGACGGCGCACTGCCCAAGGGCCATACCTGGGCTCTGGACGAGCTGGAAACCAAGTCCGTTGGCAACAATGTGTACCTGTGCTCTGATTGCCATACCGCAACCGAAAGCACCCCCCACACCGTTACCCTGCCCAATGCAGGTGAAGGTGTTACCCTGACCCTGGGCACCACCAGCAACACCTACATCAAGGACGATACCGTTACCCTGACCGTAGAAAAGGAAGGCACCGATATCGTTACCGTTACCGCAAAGAACGGCGATACCGATGTTGCTCTGACTGAAGTTCAGGAAGCAGCGCAGGACGAAGCCGCAGCCCAGGCTACCACCGAAAAGGCTAAGACGGTTTACACCTTCACCATGCCGGACGGCGATGTGACCATTAGTGTTACCAAAGCCGCTAAGACCTATGCGGTCAAGGTGGCCGATGCTAACAAGGATACGTTGAAGATCACCAGCCCCGAAGCTGACCTGGATAAGGTTGCTGAGGGCACCAGCGTTACCGTTGTGGCTACCCCGAAGGATGGCTATACCCTGACGGCTGACGGTGTGGTGGTTACTTACGGCGACAATCAGACCCTGAAAGCAACTCCTGACACAGAAAAGGCCAACACTTACACCTTTGCAATGCCCGCTGGCGATGCAACTGTCAGCGCAGCGTTTGAAGAGGTTAAGAAGTATAACGTTACTGTGGCGGGTACTGTTGAAAACGGCACTGTGGGCGTAGAGCCGAAAACCGCAGCTGCGAAGGATGTTGTTACTGTTACCGTTACCCCGAATACCAACTTTAAGTACACGGACGGCAGCCTGAAAGCTACTTATACGGATGGCGGAACGAAGAAAGAAATTAACGACTTTAAGGCAGTAGACGGTAAGGAAAACACCTACACCTTCACGATGCCTGCCGCTGATGTTACCGTTAGCGCTGCGTTTGAGAAAATTGCGACCGAGACTTACACAGTAACTGTTACCAAGGACGGCGACGGCAAAGTTACGGTCAATGAACAGGAAACTGAAAAGCTTGAGGGTCTAAAGTCTGGTGATACTGTTACACTGAAGATCAACCCGATAGATACAGATACTTTGCTGACTGAGCTGGCAGGTGTAACGGTTACATCTGGCAAAGTTGATGTCTCCACCACAAAGGTAGATGAAAATACCTATACTTTCAAAATGCCGGACGGCGATGTAAATGTCAGCGTAAAGTTTACGACCGTTGAGTATGGCATTGAAGTTAAGATGCTGGGCGAAGGCGAAGGCACTATCACATTTACTGATGGTAAGACCCGCTTCGCGGCAGGTACAAGTGTTACAGCTACCATCACGCCGAATGGTACCACCTACGAATTGACCAAGGTGATGTATGATGATGGCAGTGAGAACAAAGATGTTACGAGTGAGTTGAAGAACGGTTGCGAGTATACCTTCACTATGCCTGCAAACTATGTGAAGTTTGAAGCAACCTTTGGAGAGGCACCGTCTACTGAACCCGAAACGCGCACCGCTCATGGTGCCGCTGAAAAGACCACCATTACCGCAATGGCTGTCTTTACCTGCACCGATAAGAACTGCGCAAGCGCTCAGTTCGTGGATGCAACGGTAAAGCAGACCAGCGGCGTTACCACCGCTGCTGTCAACTTCAACGGCAAGGACTACACCGCCAAGTACGGCGAGAAGAACGGCTGGGTTGAAGAAAACGGCAAGAAGTACTGGTACGAAAAGGGCGTGAAGCAGGGTACCACCGGCCGCGGCAAAGAGATCTATGATCCCGATTCCGACGCTTGGTACTGGCTGGATGCTGTCCAGGGCGGCGCAATGACCGTCAGCAAGGACGTTTACCAGGAATCCGCCGCCGGCCAGTGGGCTGATAAGCCCGATGGCACCGGCAAGTGGGTCCGTTACGATGAGAACGGCCACATGGTCAAGGGCTGGCAGACGACCGATAAGGGCACCTACTACTTTGACCTGATCACCGGCGCTATGGCTAAGGGCGCAGGCGATATTGACGGTGTACCTTGCGCATTTGACGAGTACACCGGTATCGCTCTGGACGGCCAGTGGCTGACCATCAAAGGCGCTGACTTCTGGTACGAAAAGGGCGTTCGCCAGGGCCTGGATGGCCGCGGCAAGGAAATCTATGACCCGGCTTCTGACGCTTGGTACTGGCTGGATGCCGTTGATCAGGGCAAGAAAGCCACCAGCAAGGATGTCTATCAGGAATCCGAAGCTGGCCAGTGGGCTGACCGCGCCGATGGCACCGGCAAGTGGGTCCGTTACGATGCACAGGGCCACATGATCAAGGGCTGGAGCGCTGACAAGCGTTACTACTTCGACCCGATTTATGGCACCATGGCTAAGGGCGATGCAGTCATCGACGGCCGTACTTATCACTTTGATAAGAACACCGGCGTTCTGCAGTAATCCCACAGCCGAACAATGAGCTGTAACCAGCCCATTAACCTCTAAATAAAAATGCCGCAGCAGATGTAACAGTCTGCTGCGGCATTTTTGTATTTGTGGGCATAGGTTCGGTGAAATATTTGCCAGGCCAGTAGGGCGGGGGACCCCATGCTTGTGGTGGCTCCCCTGGAGGGGAGCTGGACGCGAAGCGGCCTGAGGGGTGGTTCCTTGCCGCAAACCTAAAGCAATCGAATCCAACGCCTTGGAACAGTCACTGCGCCCGCAGGCACCTTGCCCTGCCACAAATCCCATCACGACCAATCGGACAAGGCCTCGGAACGGTCAAGACCGTTCCCTACGGAACAAATTATAATGGGCAGCACACCCTTAAACAATCAGTGGGGCGGGGTGACCCCACCCTGCCAAAAGCTAGAAATAGTACACGATTAAAAAATCGCAATTTACCTTACCCGCATAATAAAGGCAACACACAAAAACATGGCGAGCACATCAGGCCGGTGCAAGGACAAAACCTACTAAAAAGCTGCGGCTAAATTTGGCAAATATGGCGCGCGAAGTATAATTTTTGGAGGATATCACAAGCAGAACAAACAAACTTTGTCAGTTCAAACAACAAAAAAACAACAAACTGGCATGAATGCCAAAGAATGCGGCCGCGAATTGTGAAAGATTTTAATATATTTTCTTCGTTTTCTCCTTACCTGTTATCATTTGAATTTGCAATCGAAATATGGAACTTGTATAATAGAATAAAAGAAAAGTGTAAACTAAATGGGTGAAGAGGATTTGGTGCAATGGAAGATAAAAATAGATTCAGCATTCTGCTGGAGCATTTGCTGGAAGTTGCGGAAGTCAAGAACTATACCCTGGCCAAGCGCCTGCAATACGATGTTTCCTATATCAGCAAATGGGTCAGCGGCCGCATGCTGCCTGCCAAAAAGACTGAAAAGCGCGTGATGGAGGGCATCAGTGCCTGCGTGGTGGATGAAGCCACCGATGATGGCCGTGACCTGCTGCTGCGGGAATACAGCGTTAGCATCCCCAGTGACCTGAAAGCCGCCATTTATGATAACCTGATTGCTGAATATGATTATTTGCAAGAGGAACTGGACAGCGGCGAGGCGCGCATTGGCCCCTATACGGACTTTTGGGCCGAGCTGAACATGCTGCAATACCTGACCAAAATGGCGCACCCCGTGCTGCGCCGCGTCAGCCAGCTGGACATTGTGGCTGTGATGGACCTGATGGAAATGGCGCGCGAATACCGCCTGAAAGTTGCCAACCTGCAAAACGGCCAGCTGGTGGACCAGCGCAGCTATGATAACGTCTATTTCAAGCTGATGATCGATATCAGCCGCGAAAAATGGGACCCCATCTATGATGCCGCGCTCATTATCAACGTGTTGACCAACTTCAGCCATATTCATTTCAAGCTGTTTGGCAGCACCGCGGCTGCCGGGCGCGCGGTGTTTGTGGTCAAGGGCGATTTTGCCATTACCGGCCTGCTGGTCAGCCACAGCCGCTGCGCCGCCGTTACCGCCACCGAGGACCCGCAGAACTGCGAAAGCTTGTATGATAACTTCTCCAAGCTCTGCGTGCGGGATGACCAGCTTTTCCGCGATACCAGCATGCGCCAGCTGATCGGCCAGTACGACTATATGCACACGCTGCTGGCCTCCAATCTGCGGTGGATGTTCGGCCACCTGAATGAGCTTCTGCTGCCGGATGACTTGTTTGAAGAGATCCTGACCGCCCACGAGGCCGAGCTGAAAGATTTTTTGGGTGCTACCCCTGCGGAGCTGCGTAGCGTACACAACCTTGCCAAAGGTGTGGTGGAGGAAACAAACATCCGCATCCTGATTTATGAAGCTGCATTTTCCTCCATGGCGGTTTCCGGCGAGCTGGACTTTTTCAGTTACAAGGTCAGCCTTACCCCGGATCAGCGCAGCCGGTGCATCAGCTATGTGCTGCAGCTTTGCAAGCAGCGTGAAAAACTTGAATTCCGCTTGATCAGCGGCCGCATTGTGAACGATTTCCAGTATGTGGCGGACCCCAATATGTTTCTTTCTGGCGCTGCATCGTATCTTCGGCTGGATAACAACTGCCCCGTCAACCGGATTGCAATGGTCAACAACAGTGTGATGGAAGACCGCCTGAGTGAATATTTTGATCAGGTCTGGAATTTGGATGACCAGAACGTGACAAAAGAGCGCAACGCCATTGCGGAGCACATCCATCATGTCCTGCAGGGAATCCATCTGATTACCCGCGCCAAAAGTGATGAAATGGAAGAACTGCAAGAGACCTGAATGAACAAAATCTAAAAATACAACATACATACGCATAAACATAAAGCCCTGGCTGCTGCGGTAGCTGGGGCTTTTGTTGCACCGAGGAAAATGAAATTGCAAGAAAACTCCATGCCAAAGCGTGAAAATTCATGTGAAAAAAGTGAATCATGCGGAATCAATTTCTGGAAATTTGTGCCATGGGATTCTCGTGCTTTCCGTAAACAGGAATGGTATACTATATTCAGCACCGAAGATAATTGCAGCATTATGGTTCGGCGCCGCTGTGCAACGATGTGTACAGCAGGGGAAAGCGCCATAAAGGTTTGGCGTGATTTGATTTGGATAATTTAATTCCCTGCAACTATAAGGGAAAGACATTTGGAGGAAATTGCAATGAATGAAAACGCGATGTTGACTGGCAAGCCCAGCATTGACCGCCCCTGGATGAAGTTCTATCCAGATGTTCTGCGCGGTATCCAGGTTCCGGCCTGCACCGTGGAGCAGTACCTCTCCGTGCGCGCTGCAGACCCTAACGTGATTGCCATGCACTACTATGGCGTGGATATCACCTGGGGTACCGTGTTCCGTAAGGTAGACGCCACCGCCCGCGCTCTGCAGGTGCTTGGCATCAAGCAGGGGGACCAGATTCCCGTGTTCCTGCGTTCTGTGCCGGAATTCATTTATCTGCTGCTGGCAGCCGAGCGCATCGGCGCTTCGCTGCTGTGCCGTGACAACACCCTGGAAGAAAACATTGAAGCTGTTCAGAAAGCCAATGCCAAGGTGATTTTTGTTCACGACTTCTTCTCCAAGGCCGAAATCGAAGCCTACCGTGAGCAGACCAACGTGAATACCTATGTTATCGTTCCCGCTCTGGAAAGCGGCGACCGCGCCGCTATGCCGGTTTACCTGCAGCATTCCCTGGATGCCCTGTATCCGGATGTTCCCGCCCGTGGCTCTGATACCATGATGTGGGCTGATTTCTGTAACATGGGCCAGCGTTTTCGCGGCTTTGTGCCCGCTCCTGTCAACATTGACCGCCCGCTGCTGCGCGCCTACACCAGCGGTTCCACCGGCCCTTCCAAGCAGGTCATCCATTCTGCACACAGCATTATCGGCGTGCTGGCCCAAATGAACTTTTATGGTTCTTCGGATAAATTCCGCCCCACCTGGCTGCTGACCATCCTGCCCCCGGCTCTGATCGCTGTTGTGGTTTCCATGATGCTGCTGCCCCTGGCCGGTGGTATGCTGCTCATTCTGGATCCGTTTGTGGATGTGTACGATGTTGACCTGGAAATGATGCGCTACCGCCCCAACAACTGGCCCCTAATCCCCATGTTTGTGGAGGTTATCCGCCGCAGCAAGCGTCTTCCGGCTGACTATGATATGTCCCACATGCTGGCCATCGGCGCCGGCTGCGAGGCATTCAACAACAAGCAGCTGCGCAATGTTGAGGAGTTCCTCAAGCAGCATAACTGCAACCTGCGCTTTACTGCTGGCTACGGCAGCAGCGAGGCCGGCTCCAACGCCACTCTGCCCATGGCTCCGTTCCCGGTGCGTGACGGCAACGTTGGTGTGCCGATGATCCGCAGCGTCATCAGCATCTTCAAGCCCGGCACCCAGGAAGAGCTGACCTACAATACCCCCGGTGAGATCTGCATGACGGGCCCCGGCGTGATGCTGGGCTATGACCGCCCCGAAGCAACCGCCAAGGCACTGCAGGTCCACGCAGACGGCAAGACCTGGCTGCACACCGGCGATATTGGCTATATGTCCGAGGACGGTGTGCTCTACACGATGACCCGCGGCGCATCCCCGCGCTTTGGCGGCGGCGACCTGATGGTGCAGCCGCTGGAGAACATCGTGGCCGATGCCGACATCAAGGGCATCAAGGACGAGTTCTTTGTTATCGTGCCGGATGATGAGCACGAAGGCTGCTTCCTGCCGTACCTGTACGTCCAGCTCAAAGATGGCTACACCTTGGACGATGTGCGCGATAAGATCAATGCCTGCCTGCCGGAACGTTACATGCGTCCGGTGGAGATTTTCACCGTACCGGAACGCCCGTTCTTCCACTTCAAGACCAACCGTATTGGCCTGAGCAAAGAAATCATCGCCAAGCGCAACCAGCAGAAAGAGAAAGCAAAGCGTAACAGCTTTGCCGATGGCTGCATTGCCTGATGACTTTGGCGTGATAAAATCATAATAATGTAACGGCATGTGCCCACCTTATGATAGAGATAAGGGGGCACATGCCTTTTGTTTTGGGGTGGGGGAGCGGATGAAGATGAACGGTACGCGCGGTTGGGGGATAGGGGAGAAGGGCAATCGGATTCCGGTGCGGGGGAGATACTTGTGAAGTTGTAAAATAAAACTTTGAAATCCATCCGCGGATGAAAAGGACGATAGGGCACTGTATCATTAGCCACATGCTGAAAAAATGCTGTAGGGAACGGGATTGACCGTTCCGCAGCCTTATGGCAACACCGCACAATTCCCGCCTAGCGGCTTAAGTACCGCTTCGGCGGCTGCGGCACGGCATCTGCGTTGCCAAAATGCTCGATAATGTC
>OLOD01000744.1_pt1 | contig 24065 bp, 19 predicted proteins | sample 1671921 | NCBI WGS metagenome assembly OLOD01 (sample SAMEA3136626, study PRJEB25190) | human gut metagenome | biome: human gut; feature: human-associated habitat; material: faeces | place: Austria | collected 2013
ATGAGAGAAGTATATGGACTGGATCCAGCAATGGCAAAGTAACTTAATAAACAAACTGAGGTGGCTCCGTTAGTCCGGACAGGTGGCTCTGCCGCACCGTAATATTCACTAAAAAATTTACTATTCTACAGTAACGCTTTTTGCCAGATTTCTAGGTTTGTCCACATCTAGCCCTTTAGCCACACTGACATAATATCCCATTAACTGTAACGGAACAACTGCCAGACTTCCTACAAAGTGTTCATCTATCTTCGGAACATAAACTGCAAAATTTACCTGATCTTCAATCTCATATTTTCCATATGTTGTCAGTCCCATCAAATACGCACCACGACTCTTACACTCCAGCATATTACTGATGGTTTTCTCATAAAGATCACTCTGTGTTAATACACCAATTACTAATGTTCCAGGCTCAATCAGACTGATCGTACCATGCTTTAATTCCCCGGATGCATACGCTTCAGAATGAATATAAGAAATCCACACATAAAAACTGTATTCTCCCCTTATTACATTTTTAATCTCTTTTAAAAATATCCCTTGTATATACTTTATCCTGTACATCATCCAAACAACTATCATATCTATTTGCGATAATTGCCTGGCTTTGTTCTTTAAATTTATCCAGATCGTTCACAACCTTGCTTCCAAAGAAAGTGCTTCCATCTTCCAATGTTGGTTCATAAATAATAACCGATGCCCCTTTAGCCTTAATTCTCTTCATAACTCCCTGTATAGAAGACTGGCGGAAATTGTCTGAATTTGATTTCATAGTAAGACGGTATACACCAATTACAACCTCTTTTTCCATAGAAGCATCATATGTATTTTCATCTCCATAAGCATAATATCCAGCTTTTTGTAATACACGATCTGCTATAAAATCCTTCCTTGTTCTATTAGACTCAACGATTGCAGACATCATATTCTGAGGAACATCTGCATAATTTGCCAGAAGCTGTTTTGTGTCTTTTGGTAAGCAATATCCACCATAACCAAATGACGGATTGTTATAATGAGAACCAATTCTAGGATCAAGGCATACCCCATTAATAATCTGCTGTGTGTTCAGTCCCTTCATTTCTGCATAAGTATCAAGCTCATTAAAATATGATACTCTAAGAGCCAGATATGTATTAGCAAACAACTTCACCGCTTCTGCTTCTGTAAATCCCATTATCAAGGTATCAATATTTTCTTTAATTGCACCCTCCTGCAGCAATCCAGCAAACGTGTTCGCAGCTTTTACCAATCTGGCATTTTCAACATCTGTTCCCACAATAATTCTGGATGGGTACAGATTGTCATATAATGCTTTTGACTCTCGTAAAAATTCTGGGCTGAAAATAATATTATCACAGTGGAATTTTTTTCTAATGCTTGCGGTATACCCTACTGGAATTGTAGATTTAATTACCATAATTGCATCTGGGTTATATTCAATAACCAACTTAATCACAGCTTCTACTGCTGATGTATCAAAAAAATTTTTCTTGCTATCATAATTTGTAGGTGCAGCAATAACAACAAAATCCGCATCCTTATACGCAGCCTCTGCATCTAACGTAGCTGTCAGCTTTAACTCTTTTTCCTTTAGGTATTTTTCAATATACTCATCCTGAATCGGACTAATCCTTTTATTAATTTTCTCTACTTTTTCCGGAACAATATCTACTGCCATTACCTCATGATTTTGAGATAATAATGTGGCAATAGAAAGTCCCACATATCCAGTTCCTGCTACTGCTATTTTCATAAAATATCCCCACTTTCTACTATTTACTCAGAACTTCTACTTGTTTTTTTCAAATAAACATATGTAGTTATTAGCAATTTAATTATATTTGCCAACAATGCTCCTATACAAAATCCCATTAATCCGCCAAGTTTTAATAAACTAAGAGAAATAATTATATACATTATTGTTGTAATTCCATTAATCCAAATTTGCCATTTAATATCAAAAAAGCGTAGGACAAACGGAGTAATCATTGATGTCAAAACAGATACTACTATTGTTCCGGAAGTAATCCAGATATACTGCATAGCTGCATCCACATATTTCGGATACAATATACTCAATACCGGTCTACTTAAAATTATAGTCATTATATATCCAATACCACACACAACACTTCCAACTATATACGTCCATTTAAAAAGGGAATTTGTTTTCTTATTAATTTTTGAAAGATAACTTAATGCTACACTATTAATTGGTGTAATTGCCAAGCTAACAACTTTGCTAAATACCGTAGCTGCATAATATACTGAAACCATCGTTCCGCCCAAAAGTGGATACAGCAATATCTTATCAGCGTAATTTATTGCCCTAGCTAATACATTAGAAATCAATAAAAATGCAGAGTCATTAAAAACGATTCTCAATCTTTTTGTCTTTGTAAAAGGCTCTTTTACTATCGGACTAGCTATTACTATATGTAAATAACTTAAAATATAACCTAATAAATATATAATTTGCCAATATCCATTTTTCATAAAAAAGATATAGCCTATACCATATCCCGCCACAAGACATAAATTATTGACTAAAATTGCTATATAATCCAGTTTTAATCTAAATGCCACAATATGGTATTCTCTACCAAGCCATAAAATGCCTACTGCTATAAGTAATAATATACCGGTTATATCTTTGGTACCTAAATAATAAATTGATACCGTTACCATTATCAACAAATTAATTGCCTGAAATATTGTTAATAAAATTTGAAAATCGCCCTGCTCATTATCCTTTTTATAAGATTCCTCATGTAGCAACCTTACATTATTTAATACATTTCCAATTGTAGATGGAACTACATTTAAAACCGCTAATATTGTAACCATCAATCCATAAGCATTTCCATCCATATAATTTGATAATGATGGAAGTATCAACAATTGCAATACCACCGTAGGAATTGATGTTGCAACAATATTAAGGATCATATCAAAAAAAATTTTTTTCTTCATATCATTCTTCCATTTTCAAATATTTACTTGGTATATATCTTGCCTCCATTTTTACAAAATTCCCAAGCAACATTATATGCATCTATCGCATTAAATATAATTAAATTTAATCTTTTCTTACTCACGATACCTTTATTTGGTATGCTTTCAAATAATTTTTTAAAAACATGTTTATTGTTATTATATCCTGGCATACGATCTAAATACTGTACCGTACCCCCCCCCACGTCAGAAAGCACATATGCTGTTTTGTAGTTAGAATAGCATTCTTTATAATAATCTATGCTATTCTTCAAGGCATACGAAGCACAATGAAAAACCGTAATTTTATGTGGTCTTTTTCCCATTCCCATTAATAATACTTTCGCATTATACTCTTTTGTTGCTATACTATATGGAGAATTTTCGTCAAACTGATAAAGACTGTTTTTGTGTTTGCTTAAGATTTCTTCAGCATGTTTTCCATAACCACACATTGAAAATTTAGGGAAACAACTTCTCATAGTTCCAGGATAATTCCTTAAAGACTCACTCAATACTCCAGCAACAGATTTTGTTTTGTTTAAATCAAACGAACTATTATCTTCTCCATATGCCGGCATGAGTAATGTTCCCTCTTCTTTGCCAATTTTATCTAATAGCAACCTTATTACATCCTCTGGACACATATCAAGCATATACAATGCTCTCCATGATGCATGTACAATTAAAACATCCCCTTTTTTTACACCAATTTCGTCCAAATATTGTCCTAACTCTTCCCTTGAAATTTTTCTATATGGAATTTTCTTTTCAAAATGATAATAGTGTCTTTCTATTCCATCTGCTACAGTCTCATTTTCTTTAATTCTAAGAATACTTCGTAATACTTTTTTTATCATCATACTTTCTGTTCATGCCTTCCTTTTCCACTACTACATCACGTTGATAACTAAACCTCGGAACTAAATAAATGATTATGCAGCCTAACAAAAAGCCATGTGTAAGCATAACCGTAAAAAAAGATGAACTTAACAGTGTATACGCTGAAACAATAATTATTCCCATACAGATTCCACTTGTTAAGCCTTCACAAACTCTATCTAACAATTTAAGCGCACATACAATCAAAATTGGTAAAACAACAACTCCTACTGCTCCAAAATTTGAATATGCATCTGCAAACAATCCATTATTAGCATAACTATTATTTACATAATATTGTCCACCTACAAGAGTTGGTATATCTTTTGTATATGGTGATGAAAAGCCTAATCTTCCGACAATACTCTGTCTAAAATAGTCTTTTACATTATTGCTAAAAAAATCAAAGTATGCATATTGCAAATATGCTGTTACCAAAAATAATCTTCGTGCGACTAAATTTATAAAGTTTTCTGTTCCTATACAAATCTTTTCTATAAATCCGATGACTGTAACTCCCATCATAATTGCTGGAATCATTCTTGCGGTTAAATTATGTATAAAATAGTATCCCAATATTGTAGCAATTAAAACAAATATCGTTGATTTTCTTCCATCTGCAAAAAAAGCCAATAACTGGCATATTGTTGCTGCCAATGCTAAGATTCTTTTTTTCTTGTTTAATCCATAAACAATGATAACCGGAAACACGATAATACATGCTGAAAATAAATATTGCAAAATTGTTGGTAACTTATCACTTTTAAACGCTGCTCTTGTTCCATAAACGTCATATAAATTAAATGAAACATGAATCCCAGTATACGCAACACATATGAGTAATAATACTGCTGCAAAGAAAAGAAACACTGCATAGATCAGTAATGAAGACCTTTTTATTGTATTTTTACCTAAAACTATTTTTCGTCCTTTGTGTTTATAAAAAGCTACCATAAAGAACCAGTATAAGACATTTAAAACTGCAAATTCCAAATTATGACCTAAGAATGCTACTATTGTTGTTGTTGGAACAGCCGAACATATCAATATAATTGATAAGACAACTGCTCCATTTTTCTCTACATCAATTATTGTAAACATCATCAATATATAGCATATGACCATAATCCAAGAAACCATATAATAAAACGTCGATTGTTCTGCAGTCATGCCTATATACGAATATAACGGTGAAACAATATTACAGTACATATAATCCAATAACACTCTAAAGACAATAATATATATGCTCTGTAAAACCTTATTTGGTTTTAATAAAAGATTTTTTATATTTGTTAACATGAATTTTTATTCTCCATGATTTCTTGATATATTTTTACATATTCCTTTGATAAGTTGTCCCATCTAAATTTTTTACTTGCTTGCATACATGCTTCAGGAAATTCATTATAGCGTTTTAATATTTTTATTATATTCTCGCATAATTCCTCAGGATCATGTGCATCAACATGATAGCCAATAACACCTTCCGCAAATTGCCCATCAAATCCCTGCCCTTTAGAATATATAACTGGCAAACCTTGGCTCATCGCCTCAGCATATACTAACCCGAATGATTCCGTAAAAGATGGCATTACAAAAATGTCTGCATTTCTATAAGCATCAATCAATTGTTCCTTTGGCTTTGCATCTTCATAACAAGTCGAGTCTTCTGAAATAATCTTCTTTAATTCCGTTTTATCATCTACTTTTCCAATAACTAATAGTTCACTATTTATTCCTTTTTTCTTTAATATCTTCATTGCTTTCTGCGTTGTAGGTATATTTTTATTTCTATCAATCCTTCCCGCATAAACTAATCTAATGAAATCTTTCTTTTCAGATTTTATTATCGTATCTTCTGGCTGATTTTCAAACCAAAAATCATCTATTCCATTTGGTATTACAACTGTTTTCTCATATATCTCATTTCTATATTTTTCTGGTACATAGTTGTTTAAAACGGTTTCCCTATATACATTTGACAGAAAAAAAACTTTTTGAGCTTTTCGCATTATTTCAATTCCACGATTCCTGAGCAAAAATCTCTTAGCAAAAAAATCATTTACATCAGTATTTCGTACAGCAACCACATATGGAATACCATATTTGTCTGATAATTTCATAGCCGAATTTCCATCAGTAAATAACGTATACGCATGAATACAATCATATTTTTCCAAATCAAAATCTTCTTCTATTTTTTTCAAAATTTTTGCTTGTTTAAAATCAAAATTAATTCTATCCCACTTATTAAAGCATTCTTCTATTTTTACATATTCTTTTGTATTAACTATACTTCGTTTTTTATCATATGTAGCTACAAATACATCATTTGAAAATCCTGCAGCATTTAATTTTTCAATCAAACACTGATGCAATGATGACAATATGTAGTTACAATTAATGTGCAGGATTTTCATACTTATAACTCCTCTGCTAAAATTATAATCTCCAATAATTCATTCCAGACTTTTTCAAATCAGATACTGAATACAAACCTTTTACATCAAGTAACACTTTTTCATTGTCCGGACAATCTTTAAACAATGCTTTAATTTCATCCAGCGACATTTTTTTGAACTCGTTATGTGCAACAGCAACAATAATACAATCTGCATTTTTCGCATTCTCTAATTCACTTAATTTTACACCATATTCACGAAATGCATCTTTTTCGTCAGCCCATGGATCAACAACTACTGGATCAATATCATATGTTTTTAATTGCTTTATAATATCCTCTACCTTGCTATTTCTCGTATCAGGGCAATTTTCCTTAAATGTTAAACCTAAGATTACAACTTTTGATTTTTTTGGTGACTGTCCTGCTACAACCATCGTTTTCACTGCTGTGTCTGCTATATAAGCTCCCATACTATCGTTAACAATTCTTCCATTAAGGATTATTTGACTATGGTATCCCAACTTTTCAGCTTCATATGTAAAGTAGTATGGATCAACACCTATACAATGTCCTCCAACCAATCCCGGTCTAAATCCCAATGCATTCCATTTTGTATTCATACCATCAACAACTTCATTTGTATCAATACCCATGCGATCAAAAACCATTGCTAATTCATTCATAAATGCAATATTTATATCTCGCTGACTATTTTCAACTACTTTTACCGCTTCTGCAGTTTTTATATTAGATACAGGATAAGTGCCAACTTCAATTACTAAATCATATACATTCTTGATTTCATTTAAAGAATCTTCATCCATTCCAGATACAATTTTATGAATATTTTCCAGTCTATGCACCTTATCGCCCGGATTAATACGTTCCGGAGAATATCCAACTTTAAAATCTTTTCCACATTTTAAGCCAGATTTTTCTTCCAAAATCGGAATACACACATCTTCTGTGCAGCCAGGATACACTGTTGACTCGTAAACAATAATGGAACCTTTGGTCAAATTTCTTCCTACTATTTCAGACGCACCAATTACAGGTGTCAAATCTGGTGTATGATCTGTATTAACAGGAGTTGGAACTGCAACAATAATAAATTTCGCTTCGCTGATTTTCTTTTCATCAGAAGTGAATTCCACAGTAGTCAATTTTACTCCTTCATTTCCAACTTCATTTGTAGGATCAATTCCTGATTTATATAATTCAATTTTCTTTTCATTCAAATCATAACCTATTACCTTTGCTTTTTTCGCAAAAGCCACCGCAATAGGCATTCCCACATAACCTAGTCCAACTAAAGCTATTTTTTCTTCTCCATTAATTATTTTTTCATAAAGTGACATTTTTCTTCTCCTCATCTTCATCATTTAATAATTTTTTCATACTTTCTTTTTTTCATAACTCCAAAAAACATATTCCAACACGCATACCATAAAGCAACTGGCGCTATCTTTTCATCACACATATGGAATAAGTCGTAATGGCTTTTCAGTTTTTTGCTTAACTTATCATGTGATATAGATTTTTTTCTTATTCTATATTCAGCCAAGTTTTCCTTTAATAGATAGCAATCAGCTTTTTTACACAATTTCAATAAAATCGCATAGTCATTATTCTTTTTAATATCCTTAATCTGAACCAATCCCATTGCTTTTGCACTGTACATAAATGTTAGACATCCTGGATATCCATAGTTATACATTTTTCGCTTCGTTACAATTGGAGGACCAGAAACATATATATTCAATGGCTGTGAGTCCTCATCAATCTTTACATATTCATGATATGAGAAAATCAGATTATGTTTTTTCATAAATTTAAGTTGATGTTCTAACTTTTTAGGTTTCCATAAATCATCAGAATCTAAAAATGCAATCCATTCACCTTTTGCTTCTCTTAATGCTCTATTCCTTGTAAGAGCTGCCCCACTATTTTTTTCATTCTTCAAATATTTAATTCTTTTATCTGCAAAAGTTCCTACAACTTCATCTGTATTATCAGTAGAACAATCATCTACTATAATTAATTCCCATTTTTCATATGTCTGATTGATTACTGACTGAATTGATTCAGCTATAAAATTTCCAGTATTCCACGAGGGCATTATTACTGATACTAATCCTTTTTCCATATACACTCCCTACCTAATCACTGCAAAAACTGTTTTTATCATTGTTCCTATATCATGTATAAAACTAAATTTCCTAATACTTTCAAGATTGTATTTCATCTTCTCCGGAAGAACCTTTTCTACATATACTTTGTCCACATCGTCTGCTTTATCCAATAACTCTGCTTCATCTTTATATTTTATACTCGCCTCAGATGTAACTCCCGCCGGTAATAACAACGTAGCATACATTTCTGATGTATACTTCTTTACATAATGCGTACTTTCCGGTCTAGTTCCTACAAGCGTCATATCGCCTAAAATAATATTTATTAACTGCGGCAATTCATCCAAACGATATTTACGAAGTTTTTCGCCTACCTTTGTAACTCTACTGTCATTGGATACGGTGACTTGGGTGCCAATTTTATCAGCATTAGCAACCATTGTTCGGAATTTAAATATCTTGAATTTTCTCCCATATTGTGTAACACGCTCCTGACGATAAAACACTCCTCCTTTAGAATCTCTTACAATCATTATTGAGATAGTAATTAATACAGGAGAAAATGTTACGAGCATAACAGATGCAGCAAATACATCAAATCCTCTTTTTAAAGCCAAACTAATTTTTTTCTTTTTTAAACTGTCATAATATGGACGAACTTCCTCCGTCTGCATAAATTTTGGTAATTTCTCCCATTCTCGTAACATCTGTATCTCCCATTTCTGCTATTACATTTAAATATATTCTTTCACAATTCTACTAAACTGCTTGATCACATAATCCACTTCTTCATCTGTAAGTTTTGTGTGAAGCGGTAAAGTAATCTCATTTTCAAATCTCTTATATGCATTAGGATAATCTTTAATATCAAATCCCATATTTTTGTATGCAGTCATCATTGGCAACGGCTTATAATGCACATTGCAGGCAACACCCACTTCTGCCATTTTCACAATAATCTCATGCCTCTGCTCCAACGTAATTCCCGGAACTCTTGTTATATACAAATGACCAGATGACTGATGGTTTTCCGTATAGTGATCTAATACCTCTATTCCGATTGGCTTAAATGCTGAATCATATTTCCCTATGATTTCTTTTCGACGTTCAAGCAAGCCTTTATATCTCTTCATCTGTGCCAGTCCGATTCCAGCTACAACATCAGTCATATTACATTTAAACCAAGGTCCAATGATGTCATACTCCCATGCTCCAAGCTGCGTTTTCGCAAGTGCATCTTTTGACTGACCATGAAGTGATAACAACTGATACTGATGGTAAATTTCTTCGTTATCAATTCCCTCAATATCTTTCCAAACAGCAGCACCACCTTCTGCAGTTGTAAAATTCTTAACTGCATGGAAGCTGAAATTTGAAAAATCTGCAATACTTCCAACTGGTTTCTCTTTCCAGGTTGCACCAAAAGCATGTGCTGCATCCGCCATAACAATCACTCTGCCGATGCTTTCCTGTATTTTATTTACCGGATGGAATAAGCCTTTCTTACGTTCTACAATAGAAAAAATCCTATCATAATCACATGGTACTCCACCGAGATCTACCGGAATAATTACTTTTGTTTTTTCAGTAATCGCATTCTCCAACTGCTCATAATCCATTTCAAGAGAATCTCTCTGCGTATCAATTAAAATAAGTTTTGCTCCTACATGGCATACTACAGACGCACTTGCAGTATATGTATACGCACATGTAATGACTTCATCGCCCTCTTTAATTCCTAATAAACGCAAAGTCATTTCTGCACATGCTGTCTGTGAATTAAGACAAACAGCACGATTTACTCCACATAAATCTGCAACCTCTCGCTCTAATTCTTTTGTCTTAGGCCCAGTTGTAATCCATCCGGATCTTAATGCTTCTGAAACCTGTTCAATTTCTTTTTCTGTTATATCTGGCGGTGAAAATGGAATCTTCATAATTTATACTTCCTTTCTATTCTCGTTAAAACAATGCAACTTTCATTCCCTTTTTCGAATTTTCTTCATTTTCTCTATGTTGTTTTTTAAAGGCCGTCTTATTTACCTCTTCCGGTTTTTTAAAGGTTGGAACAACTTTTCTCAACACTTCTTTCGCCTTCAAATCGTCATCCGTAGCGCATGCTTCCTTCAGCATTGCAAGTTTGTCATCAATTTCGGCTGCACTGAGCGCAGTATCTCTTTCGATGAAAATCATACTGTTCTCTGTCTTGTCCAGTTCTTCTGTCTTTACCAATAACTCTTCATAAAGCTTTTCGCCCGGACGAAGTCCAGTCTCAACAATCTCAATTCCATGTACTCCGGATAATCGGATCATATTCTCTGCAAGATCCATAATCTTAACCGGTTTCCCCATATCCAGTACAAACAATTCACCATTCTGTGCCATTGCTCCACTTTGAAGTACCAGCTGAGACGCTTCCGGAATCGTCATAAAGTATCGGATGATTCTCTTGTCTGTGATCGTCACGGGACCGCCATTTGCAATCTGTCTTTTGAACAGCGGAATCACCGACCCTGCACTTCCAAGCACATTCCCGAATCTGGTTGCACTATACTTTACATTTCCATTTGTACTTGCACTCTGTACGATCATCTCACACATACGCTTTGTGGCACCCATGACATTCGTCGGATTGACTGCCTTATCCGTGGATACCATCATAAATCGTTCTGCACCATATTCTTCGCATAATTCCACCATATTTTTCGTTCCAAATATATTGTTTTCAATCGCCTCAATGCAATTATGTTCCATCAATGGTACATGCTTATGCGCAGCAGCGTTAATTACAATCTGCGGATGATACTGTTCGAATATTCTCGCCATTGCCTTTCGATTCGTAATCGACGCAATCTCAACCTGTAATTTTAATTTTTCTTTATAAGCAATTTTCAGTTCCTGCTGTACATCATAAGCACCGTTTTCATAGATATCCAGAATAACTAACTGCTTTGGATGCATCTTAGCCATCTGACGGCAGAGCTCCGATCCAATCGAACCTCCGCCACCGGTGATCAATACTACTTTATCTTTGTAATATGCATTCGTCTGCTCATCCGCAACTACCAAAGGCTTTCTAAAAAGTAATTCCTCAATGTCGAACTCTCTCAGATATCTTTTCCCTCCGGCAGCATGCATCGTCGGATAATCATAAATTTTCACTTTATAGCCGGCATTCTTATAATAATCATACAGTTCTTTACGCTTTTCTGTCTCCATAGACGGAATTGCAAAGATAATCTCCTGCACTTCATAATCATCCAGCTTCGATAATGTTGCATCCGTTTCCGACCATACAGGAATCCCCTGAATCTCACGTCCTACTTTTTCCTTGTTAATATCAATAAAGCATCTTGGAACGTAGGATGCCTGTTCGTTATTCAGTAGTTCTTCTGCAAGGCCGACACCTACGCGGCCTGCACCGATAATCGCAATTTTAATTTTCTGGATTTCTTTTTCACGTCCTGCATCAATTCCTGAGAATATTTTCAGAAGCACCGCCCAGAATCTGCCCTGCATATCATTACTGTTCCCGCATTTATATGCATAGCGGTACAGCATACGCATCGTTAATGCTCCAAGCAGATCGACACTTACAAGCGAAAGCATTCTCACAAAAGTGATGCTTTCAACAGGAAGAAGAAATTCTATGATCATATAGAGCAAACATGCTATTCCATCTGCAAAGATCAGGCGCATATAGCACTGGATGCCTCCATATCTCCATACCTGTCCATATATATTTCCAAGCAGGCGGATGCCAAATATGCACACCATAGATATACACATTTGTTGAAATATGCCTGTATATGATAATTTATCATTTCCTCCGTAAAGCCGCAGCAATAATATTGCCGACAATAAATATATCAATATATCATAGCAGACCAACATCCACCGAATATGAACTTTTTTCTTCTCCTGTATTTTCATAATCTATTTCTCTTTTCCTATACTATTTCTCTGTTAATACTTTTTGCATCTTATCACTTACATTTGCTACTACCGCTTCATCCGGCCACATCACATACAACAGCTGCGATCCTGATGAATAGCAAGCCTGTGTATCTCCCTTACCGGACACCGCCTGTGACTCAATATTCCAGCTTGCCCGGTCATTAAGCTGCATGTTAATGAATTTCGCCATCTCATCCGATGTCATATTGGTCTCTACACAATCACTGACCGTTGCCAGGATCTCGTTAGCACTCTTAATGATTGCCGGAGATGTGGCTTTCTGAATAATCGCAGTCAATACCGCTTCCTGATCCTTACCACGCTGGTTATCTCCCTCTACGAAACTATATCTTTCTCTTGAGAAAGTAAGTGCCTGCGCTCCATTCATATGATTTACACCTTTATGGAAGCTATATCCATTCTTTTCGAACTCCACTTCCGAATTCACATCTACACCGCCAAGTGCATCTACTATCGTCTCCAGTGATGTAAAGTTCACCCTCGCATAGTAACTGATGTCGATTCCATACAGATTCTCCAGTGTTGCCATAGAAGCATCTACTCCATAGATGCCCGCATGTGTCAATTTATCTCTTGCATCTCCTGACACATTTGGAATCGTCACATAATAATCTCGAGGTGTCGTTGTGAGCAGGATCTGCTTCGTATTCGGATTCACTGTCATAATAATATTTACATCACTTCGGCTGTTCGTTGTAATAGGACCAGATACATCGATACCACTGATAAATACATTGAACGGTTCCTGCACATCTGCTTTTTTCTCTTCTTTTAATTTTGTCTTTATTCCATACTGATACAAAACACGAACCTGATCCGAGAACCCTTCAACCGACTCATCGATCATACTCATATACCCCTCATTGAACACCGCCGCATCCACATTTCCATTCAGAAGTGCATTTGCCTCATCCGTCAATGATTCATATTCTTCGGTCTTCACATCTTTGCCGACTTTCTTCTCGATGTCCCTAAACATCTTATCGGTATTCTTCTGATCTACTGCAGTCTGATAACCGAACCGGTAATCCTCGGCATCCTCGATGCTCTTAGCCGAATCACCTTTCTTCACGACCACGACCATGTTATCCGTCTTGTAGGTGGCTCCGCCGACTTTCTTAAGTACATCATCGGTCTTCATCATTCCCATACTGATCGCTGCCACTATGATCGTCATCAGGAGACTGATGATCATACCCGTATAGCGCAACACCTTATTCTTCGGATACTGCAGGATATGTGTCGCACCAAAGAGTACTGCCAGTGCCCCGATCAGGAAGATCAGGTACTTCTTCGGCAGCATCCCGCTGCCTGCCACAGTCACGATGCAGATCACCGATACCAGAAGCTGGATCAGTGTGATCAGTTTTCCTATCAGGTTCTTTCTTTCCATTTCCAGAAGTCTCTGTCTCATATCATTCATCCTTCGTCTGTTACTGTACAGTCAGCGTAAATGTGATCGGATCCGAGGTATTGCCGTCACTGTCCTGTACATAATACTGTAATGTATAGGTTCCTGCCTGGTTCACATTGTAATTACCGTCGATGTGAAGTCCGCGGAACAAGGTATCTCTGTCGTCTTTGTCATCCACTGCGTCTGTCACTTCATTCAGTGCATTGAATGATGTTCCTCTGGCTATCGTCTTCACTTCTTCGGCAAGCTTCATTGCCGGACGTGTGCCATTCGGCTGCAGAGTTCCACTCTGCTGGTCTGTGCTCTGCTGATCTGCTGCCGCTGCATCCTGTGCGGTCTCTTCCGTCTTCTTGTCTTCAGCGGTCTTCTTGGTCTTTGCTTTTTTGGATTTTTTCTTTGTCTTCTGTGTGTTATCTTCCGATACCTCTTCCGAAGCCGTATCCTGTGCGGTCTCTTCTGCCGCATCACTGCCTTCTGCCGTCTGATAGGTCACTTCCCGGCTTGCTGTTCCTACATTTTTCGCCTTGTCTGTGACACCGTAATAGACAACTGCCTTCTTCTTACTGACCGGCACGACCTTTTCTACGAACACCTCACTGGTCAGGTCTCCGTCTTTATCGTCCTGTGCCGTCACGCCTTTCAGAAGCTTTCCGTAATCTTCTCCTTCTGTATAGGCAATCTTTTCACTCTGGTCTACTTTTATCTCCGGTGCAGTACGGTCCTGATTCTTATAGGTCATATATCCTGCACCCGCCAGTGCTATACATCCGGCCGCCAACAGGCCGGTAACCATGCGCTGGTTCATACGCTCACCCTCTATTTCTTTCCGTTTTCTCCGTAACTGCCATAGTAATTACCGTAGTATTTACCATAATACTTGTTCTGTTTCATATCTACTTTATTCAATACCACGCCGAGGATCGGGCAGTCTGCCTTCTCCAGCTGGTCTTTTACCACTCTGGCGAACTTATAGCTGATCGTCTTCGCTGAGATGACCATCACGGATGCATCTGAATTTTTTGCAATGATTGCTGCATCGATGACGCTTCCGAGTGGCGGTGCATCGATGATCACATAATCATATGCCTGTCTTGCACCGTCAAGGAATGCTTCGAATCTTCTGCTGCCGAGCAGTTCTGCCGGGTTCGGCGGAACCGGTCCAGCGAACGTCACGAAGAGATTCGATTCCTGTGTTCTTAAGATTACTTCTTTTACGTCTGCCTGTCCGGAGAGGAAGTGTGTCAGTCCCTTCACTTCTCCTGTGACTCTGTGCCGTCCCATCAGAACGGATTTCCGAAGGTCTGCGTCCACGAACAGGACTCTCTTGCCGCCTTCTGCGAGGGATGCTGCAAGTCCCATCGACACGGTACTCTTTCCTTCGTTCGGTGTACAGCTTGTGAATACGATCACTTTCTTATCTGATCCGGAGAATTCGATGTTGGTACGAAGTGTCTTGTATGCTTCGTTGCTCCGGTAATCTTTCGTTAGATTCTTTAATACTATCTCTGCCATGTCCTTCTCCTATCTTCTGCTTTTTACAGCATTTCTTGATTCTCTCTGCTGCTTTGCCCTCTTCGGTGCGCTGCTTCCTTCCTGGATCGGGATGGAAGTCAGTACATTCAGTCCGAGGTACTTTTCTACATCATCCGGAGTCTTGACCGTATCATCTAAGATGGAGATCAGTACAATGAATCCCATAGAGATGACAAGTCCGAGCAATGCGCCGAGCATCATGTTCTTCTTGACATTCGGGGAAGACGGGCTAGTCGGAAGGTTTCCTTCTTCTACGGTGTTGACGGAATCCGCATTCATGATCTCTGTGATCTGTACGCTGACTGCTTTTCTGAGTGTGTCTGCGATCTGTTTTGCTTCTTTCGGATCATTGTCCGTCACACTGATGCTCATGATACGTGTGTCGGTCGGTGTCTCTGTGGTGATCATGCCTGCCAGTTCTTCCGGTGTCACATCAAGTTTCAGCTTGGAGATGGTCTTCTCCAGTACCGGGCGGCTCTTTACCAGTTCCATGTAATCCTTTGTCAGCATGCTTCCTGTCTGTAAGTCTGTGTAGGTTGCGCTTGCTGAGGTGTCGTCATTCTTCGTCATAACGAAGAGCTTCGTTACTGACGTGTACTTCGGTGTCACGAACATCTTCGTTCCGACGAACGCTACCAGTGCCATGAATACCGCAGACAGAATTATTATCGTCTTCTTTGCCCATAAGGCACTGAATAATTCCATCAGATCAATGGTAACTTCGTCATCCTGAATCTCCTGATTCATCATTCCATAATTTTCTCGGCTCATCTTAATCTCTCTTCTTCAGCATACTCTTGGCGTTGCTGTAGAATATCCTCCTTGTATAATCTTCTCCGTATCGTTTCTCTACGTGAGCGGCCGCCTTCTTCATCTTCGGCGGTCTGTGCTTTGTATCGTGTGCATCGGTTCCGACGCAGAATACCAGGTCGCGGTTCATCAGCTCTTCGATGAATTTCCTGATCTTACGTCCGGATCCCCCAGTGATGCTGTCTGCATTTACCTGCAGGTTCACACCCATATCGTACAGTTCTTCCGCAAGTTCTACATCTTCGGCGATGCAGTGATAGCGCTCGACATGCGCCAGTATGACTTCGTATCCTGCGAACTGCAGCTGCTGGATCCCCTGTCTGATGTAGCTGTATGTCTGTGAGGGCGGGAATTCTACCAGTACATACTCTCTGCGGTTCATCGAAAGGATCTTTCCTTCTTTTAATTTGTCTGCAGCATCCTGTCCGAAATAGACTTCCGTTCCAAGGTATACCCGGAAGCGTTCATCGATCTCGTGTGCTGCTTCGCGCACAAGCTTTGCCCTTTCACGGAGCTTCTCTGCCGGCGCCTTTCCGCGGTGCGGATGGTGGTGAGGGGTTGCTATGATACACCGAATTCCTTCTGCGTATGCGATCTCAAGCATCTTCTTCGTCTCGGCAAGGTCTTTCGCCCCGTCATCGACTCCCGGCAGAATGTGGCAATGCATATCTATGTAACATTCTTTCATCTGGTGGTTACTCCTTTATTCTCTGCTTTTTTATCGGTTTCTTATAAGTTGGAATAAATTCATTATATCTTTTTCTTCTCTGCGCAATTTTTTGCGCACCAAAATACCCCCCCCCCCGGTATTCTTATCACTTCATACCAATGGAAGGAAGGGTATCTCTCGAGCTCTTCGCATATTTATACATTTTATAAGTGTTATGTAATATCTCTATATTTGGCTTTCTGTCTTTAAAACACAAATAATTGGGATTATTATATATCATTTTTTGCCCACATCCCTCATCCATTCATAAACATGTATGATTTTATCATATCTTTAAGCAGGCTTCAACTATGTATCAACAATTTGTACAATTTTACCCATTTTTCGTCTTTTTTTCGACATGTTTTATACGTCCATCTCTTCTTCGTAGTACTTGATCAGTGCCTGAGTGCCGAGATCTCCGCAGCCTTCTGCCTGAAGAAGTTCGTAGTTGGCAAGCACCTGGCTTAATACGTCCAGATTGAGATTGCTCATGTTCGCTTCGGTAAGGGCAAGCTTCATGTCTTTGACGAAGTGCTTCAGGAAGAATCCCGGTGCGTAATCTCCTGCCAGAATCTTCGGTCCGAAGGTATCTAACTGTTTGCTTCCTGCCGCTCCGGTCGATACGGAATCGAGGACCGTCTGAAGGTTAAGGCCTTTTGCCTTTGCGTAGGTGAGCGCCTCGCAGACTCCGGATAAAGTGCCGGCGATCATGATCTGGTTCGCAAGCTTGGCGTGCTGGCCACATCCGGATTCTCCCTGGTAGTTGATGTTGGTTCCCATCGCCTCGAATAACGGCATGCAGGCTTCGTAGTCTTCTCTGGAACCGCCGACCAGGATGGAGAGTGTACCGTTCTTTGCCCCGGTGTCACCGCCGGTGACCGGTGCGTCCAGTACGTGGAAGCCTCTTTTGGTTCCTTCTTCTGCAATCTTCTGGTCCAGCATCGGGCTTGTGGTCGTCATGTCGATCAGGTATGCGCCTTCTTTTGCGCTGTCTAAGATGTTGTCTGCATCGAAGTAGACTTCTTCTACGTCGGTCGGGAAGCCTACGATGGTGATAACTGCTTCTGCGTCTTTTACGCAGTCTGCGATGGTGTCGTGGAAGGTGGCTCCTTCGCTGATCACGTCTTCGACTTTAGATCTGGTTCTGGCGTAGATGTGTAATTCGAATCCTGCTTTCATGAGATTGCGGACCATGGATCTGCCCATGATGCCTACACCGATGAATGCTATTTTGTTCATTGATTTTTCCTCCGTGTGTTGATTACTCTTCTACTTTCTCCACTACTTCGCCCTGTCTCTTGTAAATGCTGTGTGCCGGTACGAATCCTCTGACGCTTGACAGTGGGTAGATGTTGCTGTGGCTTCCGATCACGGTTCCCGGATTCAGTACGCTGCCGCAGCCAACTTCTACTTCGTCTCCGAGCATGGCTCCGAATTTCTTAAGACCTGTCTCGATCCTTTCGTCTCCGGCTTTTACTACGACGAGTTTTTTGTCGGATTTGACATTGGATGTGATGGATCCGGCCCCCATGTGGGATTTGTAGCCGAGGATGGAATCGCCCACGTAATTATAGTGCGGCACCTGTACTTTATTGAACAGGATGACGTTCTTAAGTTCTGTCGAGTTACCTACGACTGCGCCTTCGCCGACGATCGCATTTCCGCGGATAAATGCGCACTGGCGGACTTCTGCGTTCTTTCCGATGATCGCCGGTCCGTGGATGTAGGCTGTCTGGAATACGGTTGCGGATTTGGCGATCCATACGTCTTCGCCGACCTGATCGTATTCATCTGCCGGAAGGGTCTTTCCGAGTTCTTTGATGAAACCGCTGATCTTTGGAAGGATTTCCCATGGGTAGGTGGCTCCTTCGAAGATGTCTTTTGCGATGGTTTCATCCATGTGGTTGTAGAGGTTTTTGATGGTTAATTGTTCTGACATGTTGGTTCTCCTTTTTTATTTTTTAGTTTTTCCGGTCTTTCTCACCGGCTTCTTATAAAACTGTGCTGCCTTATCATAGCACGCCCGCATCTGATACTGATTGTTCAGACCTTTGACTGCAAGTGTGCGTCTTGATACAAAATCATCCAGCTTTTTCATATATTCATCTGATGTGATATCTCCGTCTGCCACATACGTCAGACCTTTTTCCCAGCTTGCCGTAAGTTCCGGGTTCAGTAGCGGCCGGATGGAATGGTCTACGACATCGTAGATCATTTCCCCTAACATCGTCGGCGTGACGATCTGGGTCTTTTTATTGAGGGCCAGATATTTATTATTGAATAATTTCTTCAGTATCTCGCCTCTGGTGGCACTGGTGCCGATTCCGCTTCCTTTGATCTGGGCGCGGAGTTCTTCGTCTTCGATGAGCTGTCCTGCATTTTCCATGGCAAGGATCAGTGAACCGGAGTTGTAGCGCTTCGGCGGCGAGGTCTTGCCTTCTTTGATGTCCAGGGACTGTACCGGAAGAGTCATGCCTTTCTTGAGGCTCTGGATCCTGGCGAAGAAGGCTGCATCAGTGTCTTTGTCCTCGGTACTGTCTGCGCTGCTGTCAGTATTGTCGTTATTGTCGTTCTTCCTGCCCGGCACGCCTGTAACTTTCAGATAGCCTTCTTCTGCCAGTACTTTGAAGCTTGAGAAGAAGGATTCTTCTTTGATCTTCGTCACGATCGATACTTTCTGATAGACAGCCGGTGGGTAGAAGATGCTTAAGAATCGTCTTACGATCACATCATACACCCTCTGTGACAGATTCGGAAGTCCTTTTAGTGCTCCCATACCCTGTCCTGTCGGGATGATCGCATAGTGGTCTGTGATCTGTTTGTCGTTGACGTATCTCGTCTTCTCCAGTCCTTTGTGGCTGCCGAATTTCACGATATCCTGAAGATATGGCTTTGCCGGTTCGTACTGCATCAGACCGTTTAAGTTCTTGTGGATCTCTTTTGCCACTGCTGCCGACAGGACACGGGCGTCCGTTCTTGGGTAGGTGACGAGCTTTTTTTCATATAGTTCCTGGATGATCCGGAGTGTCTCATCTGGGCTGATCTTGAACCGCTTGGAACATTCATTCTGGATCTCGGCCAGGTTGAATAATAACGGCGGGTTCTTCTTTTCTTTCTTCTTTTCTATGGACACGATCTGGCAAGTCAGGGGTTGGCTGGCGTCTGACTCGCTGTTGCTTAGGAAGCGGATCAGTTCTTCTGCCTTTTCCTTTTCTTTGAATCCATTTTCCTTATAGAGGTCGAAGGATTCGAACCATTTTGATCCTTTGACGGCGCGCCATTCGCCTTCGAATGTTGCACCTTTCTCTCCGATGGTGCTTAGGACTCTGTAGAACGGGGTCTCTACGAATTCCCGGATCTCCCGTTCTCTGCGCACGACCATGCCGAGGACGCAGGTCATAACGCGGCCTACAGATACGACGGAATATTTCGTATTCAGGTAATTGGAGATGCTGTTGCCGTATTTTAATGTCAGGAGGCGGGAGAAGTTGATTCCCATCAGGTAGTCTTCTTTCGCTCTTAAGTAGGCGGAAGCTGCCAGGTTGTCGTATTCTTTTAAGTCTTTTGCTTCTTGGATCCCGCGCAGGATCTCTTCTTCTGTCTGGGAGTCGATCCATACGCGGCGGCGGTTCTTGCCCTTTACGCCTGCCTGCTGTTCGACCAGGCGGTAGATGTATTCTCCTTCCCGTCCCGAGTCGGTACAGACATAGATCGTGTCTACGTCTGCTCTGTTAAGAAGGCCAGACACGATCCGGAACTGCTTGGATACTGCCGGGATGACTTCGTACTTGAACTCCTGCGGGATAAAAGGCAGAGTCTCAAGACTCCACCTTTTTAATGCCGGATCGTATTCTTCCGGATAGCTCATCGTGACCAGGTGTCCGACACACCAGGTTACGATTGCTTCTGCTGATTCGAGATATCCGTCTTTTCTCTGTGTATTGATATGCAATGCCTTGGCGAACTCCTGCGCTACGCTGGGTTTTTCGGCAATGTATAGTGATTTTCCCATGTAATTGTGTTACTCCTTGGTGAGCCGATGGGGACGGGAATTACTGGCTTTTTTCCTGTCCCTGATGGCTTTTATTTTTTTCTGGGCCGGAGGGACAGGAAAAAAGCCAGTAATCCCCGTCCCCGTTGGTCTTCTTCTCGGCCGCCATGCTGTGCTTCTTCCATGAAGGTTGCCTGGGAATCCACAGCTTTTATGCCGCCGGTCCGTTTCATATATGTGCCGTCTTTCTGCATGATCCTTGCTTTCACGTTATCGCTTAACATGATCTTCAGGTCATGGTTGATCTGACGTCTGATCCGCCCGTCTAATACCGGGCAGGCTACTTCTACTCTTTTTTCTGTATTTCTTGTCATCATGTCTGCGGAGCCGATATAGATCTTCTGTTCTTTGCCGGTTCCGAAGCTGAAGATACGTGGATGTTCCAGATAGCGGCCAACCACGCTCATCACTCTGACATTTTCCGTAAATCCAGGCACTCCCGGTAGTATACAGCAGATTCCGCGAACAATCAAGTCTACTCTTACTCCGGCGCAGGAGGCCTCGGATACTTTCTTTATAAAGTCCACATCTGTCACGGAGTTCATCTTCATAATGATGCGTCCTTCGCTTCCTTTTGTGATTTCTTCGTCCATCATCTGTAAGATACGGCTCTTTAAGCTGACTGGTGATACGATCAGGTATTGATAGCTGCCCTGCAGATTGCCGATGGACATATTCTTGAAAAATTCTGCGGCGTCCTGTCCGATTCGCGGATCAGCAGTCATCAAGGACAGATCGGTATACATGGCAGCTGTCTTCTCGTTATAATTGCCGGTTCCGACCTGTGTGATATACTGGATGTCATTGCGGTTCCTGTATGTGATCAGACAAATCTTGGAATGCACTTTGTAACCGTCGAATCCGTAGATCACACGGCATCCGGCTTCTTCCAGACGTTCCGACCAGTCGATGTTGTTCTGCTCGTCAAATCTTGCACGCAGCTCGATCAGCACGGTGACTTCTTTTCCATTTTCCGCAGCTGCGCACAGGTATTCCACCAGTCTTGCCTTCTTTGCCAGGCGGTAGATGGTGATCTTGATCGTCATAACGTTCGGATCTGCCGCGGCATCTTTGATCAGCTTCAGGAACGGATCCATGCTTTCGTATGGGTAGAACAACAGGATATCATTCTTTTTCACCTGTTTTAACATGTTTCCGTCCTGTACATGTGCTGATTTTTGCGGGGAGAATGGTTCGTAGACCAGTGCTTTCTTCATGGACTCCGAGAGATTCCCTGCGATGGAGAACATATAATCCAGTTTCATCGGCATCTTCGTGCGGAAGATCTGCTCCGGTGTGATCTTGAATTTCTTACAAAAGTATTCCTGCATTTCCGGTGTCAGTTTCTCCGCTGTTTCTAATCTTACTACCGCCATCCTGCGGCGTTTGTGCAGGGTACTCTGCATGAGTTTCCGGAAGTCATCGGTGACCTCCAGTGCCTCATCGTCCGGAGATACGTCTGCATTTCTTGTCACGCAGATGTAGTTCGGGTCGGATACTTCGTACTGGTCAAATACCAGATCCAGGTATTCCATGATGACTTTCTCCATGCGGATATAACGGATGTCATGTCCCGGAAGCATCAGGATATCGGATACATAGGTCGGAACCGGTACAATTCCGAGGATCTGTTCTTTTTCTTTGTCGTCTTTATTCTTCCTGCTATTGATATGCTTCAGATTGGCTGTTACGTAGATATCTTTATTCATAAGATGCGGGAACGGATGGCTGCTGTCTACGATCTGCGGTGACAGTACCGGCAGGATCTGCTCTTTGAAACATTTCTTAACATATTTCTTCTCGTCTGCCTCCAGTTCTTTAAAGTCCAGCCCGCAGACTCCGTATGGGGACAGTTCTTTCTTGATCCCGGCGTAGGTCTTGTCACGTTCTTTATATAACGGGGCAACTGCTGCGTAGATCGCATCCAGCTGCTCCTGCGGTGTCATTCCCGACCGGCTGTCTCTGTGTCTGTCGTCTGTCTGCACCATGTCATAGAGACTTCCGACACGAATCATGAAGAATTCATCTAAGTTACTGGTGAAGATGGCTACGAATTTCATACGTTCTAATAGCGGCACGCTCTTATCTCTTGCTTCTTCCAATACACGCTGATCGAATCTCAGCCAGGAAAGTTCTCGGTTCTGTGTGTAGTTCAATAATTCTCGGTCCATAGGGGCTTCCTCCATTTCTTGCCATGGGGCATGGGGACGGTGTTTTTGGTTTTTTCAGTGTCCCCACCGGCACTTTGTAATCAGCGAGTTTATTGTATACTTTATTATAGCAAAACCATCTTTTATTCTCAACACTGAGATGTATCGTGTTCAGCTCGTGTTCAGACTTGTGACAAAACTGGTGTTCAGATTTGCGATCGAATTTGTGATCGACTTTTGTATCGGCAGGCGGGACCGGCTTCTTTGCTGGAGATATAACGTATAAAAAGGCGGGAACTGCGCCTTTTTACATGTTGCAGTTCCCGCCTTTTTATATTTTATGCTTTCATCTTTTTTATGCTTTTGCCTTTTTATGTCTTCGCCTTATGAATGCTAAGCAGGTGAGTGTGCCACTTGGGACACTAAAAAAGCCGGATTTCCCGTCCCCCTGGCTACTTCGCCTGGATATATCCCTTAGCAGTAAGTGCTTCGGCGCAAAGTACGGCTCCGCCTGCCGCACCGCGGACAGTGTTGTGTGACAGTCCGATGAATTTGTAATCATACATGCTGTCTTCTCTCAGACGTCCGATGGATACGCCCATTCCGTTCTCGTAGTTAACGTCAGCTTTTACCTGTGGTCTGTCGTCTTCTGACAGGTACTGGATGAACTGCTTTGGTGCACTCGGAAGATCTGCTTCCTGCGGGAATCCCTTGAAGCTTTCCAGTTTTTCGATCAACTGTTCTTTGGTTGGCTTCTTTTCGAAGTTGATGAATACAGCTGCTGTATGTCCATTCAGTACAGGTACTCTTAAGCACTGGCATGTGATCTTTGGCTCTTCTGCCAGTTTGATCTCGCCGTTTTCGAGTGTTCCGAGTACACGCAGAGGTTCTTTCTCACTCTTTTCTTCTTCTCCGCCGATGTACGGGATGATGTTCTCGATCATTTCCGGCCAGTCTTTGAATGTCTTACCTGCTCCGGAGATTGCCTGGTATGTT
>OLOD01000745.1_pt1 | contig 24027 bp, 20 predicted proteins | sample 1671921 | NCBI WGS metagenome assembly OLOD01 (sample SAMEA3136626, study PRJEB25190) | human gut metagenome | biome: human gut; feature: human-associated habitat; material: faeces | place: Austria | collected 2013
AAATGAGAACTGGGGCGCCGTGTATGAACGCAATTTCAAGGCGCTTTACAAGGCAGTAAAAGAGAAATACCCGCAGATCACTGTGATCTCCTCGGCCGGTACTTACCTGGAGGGGGATGCTTACGACGGCAATATGGCGTGGATTGACCGGGAATTTAAGGACACGGTGGTGGACGAGCATTATTATACCTATGATGGCTACCTGTTTGACCACAACGATCGCTACGACAGCTTTGACCGCTCCGGCGCCCATGTGTTTGTGGGCGAGTACGCCGCCACCTCTGCCGGGATCGGCACCATAGAGACCAAGAGCAACATTTGGGAAGCGGTGGAAGAAGCCAGCTACCTGACCGGCTTGGAACGCAACGGTGATGTGGTGGATATGGCATCCTACGCCCCCACCTTTGCCAAGGTCAATGCCCAAAGCTGGAATGTGAATCTCATTTGGTTTGACAGCCGCCAAACGGTGCTCACTCCCTCCTATTATGTGCAAATGCTTTTTGCCAACAATGTGGGTACGCAGTATGTGCACGCCACTTTTGACGGCGGCAGTACCGTACAGGACGGGGTGTACCAGTCCGTTACCTGCGACCCGGAGAACCAGGTGCTGTATATTAAACTGGTGAATACCTCCGGCAAGGATCGGACGGTGAATGTGCAGCTGGACGGCTACAAACCGAATGCGGTTTCCGTCCAAAGCCTGCAAGGCAAATTTAAGTCCGCCTGCAATGAACTGGACAGCAATACCACTGCGCCTACCCAAACGGAGCTGACCCCCGGCACGGACCTCCAGGTGGAGCTGAGCAAGTACCAGGTGAGCGTGGTGCAGGTGGCCTATGGCAAAAACAGCGGTGCGGATTTGTATAAATTGCCGGAAAAGGCGACCCCCACTTTGTCGGACGGTGGTAAGTTATATCTGCCTCCGGCTACTGCGGGCATTGCTTTTGGCGCGGTTTTCGGCACTGCCGCTGTGTTTGCGGCCGTGGTGCTGCTGATACACTATAAGAAGAAAAAGCAGGGGAAATCATAAGTAAAAGCGGTAAAAAGACAAAAAAATAAGGCTCCCGTGCAAACTTCCTCAAAAAACGGCAAAAAATAAGGCTCCCTTGTAAAGGGAGCTGGCAAGCCGTTAGGCTTGACTGAGGGATTTTTGAACCACATAGTCCAAATATGTGCAAACGCCGTCAAAATTGGACAGAACCTCATTGTTTGGTATGCGGATCACAGTAAGTCCGCAGTTTTCTAAATATTTTGTTCTTGCTGCGTCTTGGGCGGCTTTATCGGCTTCATAGTGCTGGGAGCCGTCCAATTCTATGACTAATTTTGCCTTTGCGCAATAAAAATCCACAATATATTTGCCGATGATTTTTTGGCGAACAAAGCGCACTTCTTGTTTTCGTAAATAATCGTACCAAAGGCGGCGCTCTTCTTTTGTCATATTCTTGCGCAAGTCTTTGGCGTTCGGCACAAGGGCTTTATTATGATTATATCTCAATAAAAATCCCTCCGAGTTTGCCGGAGGCAAACCCACCTCCCTTTACAAGGGAGGCTTTTTTATGATACCTCTTATATATCAGATATGAAAAAACGGAAAGCGGCTTTTGCTGGTGTCGCGGCCTTTCAGGTACACGGCTTCCACCGAGGCGGTAGGGTCCTTGAGAATGTTTTTGTCCAAGACGGCAAAGTCGGCACTTTCGCCCACAGCCAGTACGGCGCAGCCGGCGTCCTTGCAGTCCACCGGGATCAGGTCGTTTACTGCCGGCAGTACCGCCTTGCCCCCCAGGTCTACCACCTTGGCGTCTCGGTAACACAGGGGCGTATTGTAGCCGATATAGGCAATTTTGCCCTTGTCCTCTACCAGCACACTGTAAGTGAGATTCTCCTCATTCAGGGAGATAAAATCTGCGTTTGTATATACAACCATGGTCTGCTCCTTACTGCGCCAGCGCGTCTGCCAGTGCGGCCAGCGCGGTGCGGTCTGCGTCCTTTAAGGCGGCGCGCACGGTGACGGTGCCCGACAGCAGGGTGATGGCTTTCATCTCCTCCAACTGGGCGGTCATGGTGCGGGCGGCGCTGGGCGCCCAGCTGCCGTTTTCAATCAAGGCCACGGTGCGGTTTTGGTAACTCTTGCTCTTTAAGTGGTGCAAGAAGTCCGCCATTACCGGGAACACCCCGCCGTCATAGCTGGGGGCGGCGCATACCATTTGGCTGTACTGAAATGCTTTTGCTACTGCCTGTGCCAAATCCGTGCGGCTTAAGTCCGCGATTTCTACCGTTACGCCACGGCTTTTCAGTTCCTCCGCCAGTAGCAGAGCAGCCGTCTTCGTGTTGCCGTAAATGGAGGTATAGGCAATGAACACACCCCGGGTTTCCGGCTGATAGCTGCTCCAAGTGTTATACAGGTGCAGATAGGGGGTCAGGTCCCCTTGCAGTACCGGGCCGTGCAGCGGGCAAATGGTGGCAATATCCAGGGCGGCGGCTTTCTTCAGCAGGGTCTGCACCGGCGCACCGTATTTGCCCACGATATTGATAAAGTAGCGGCGGGCTTCCTCCGGCCAAGGCTCGTCCGTGCCTACGGCGCCGAATTTGCCAAAGGCGTCTGCGCTAAAGAGCACCTTTTCCGTTTGTTCGTAGCTGACCATCACCTCCGGCCAGTGCACCATGGGTGCCATCACAAAGGTCAAGGTGTGGTGACCCAGCTCCAGTGTGTCGCCCTCTTTCACCGACAGGGTCTTGGTGCCTGCCGGCAGGTCAAAAAACTGGGGCAGCATAGCCAGCGCTTTGGCACTGAGCACCAGGGTGGCTTCGGGATATTTCTCTATGGTCATTTGCAGACTGCCGGCGTGGTCCGGCTCTAAGTGGTGCACCACAATGTAGTCCGGGGTGCGCCCGTCCAGAACAGCGTCCACCTTTGTGGCCCAGTCGTCATATTTGCGTTTGTCCACCGTGTCCAGCAGGGCAATCTTGTCGTCCAGCAGCAGATAGCTGTTGTAGGATACGCCGTTGGGCACCGGGTACTGGCTTTCAAACAAATCAATGTCTGTATCGTTGACGCCAACATAGCGAATTGCGTCAGAAATGGTCAATGTAGATCACCTTTCTTCCTCACATTGCCTTTAGCATAGCATAAATGATCAGGAAATACAATGCCGGGGCGCAAAAAAAGCCGCACTGCTCAAGGTGAAGCGGTGCGGCTGTCTTGCAAAAAAGATTTACATCAGGGAGAGATACAACTGTTTTATCTCCTCTACGCTGGTGTCTCTGGGATTGCCGGGCCGGCAGGCGTCGTCATAAGCGCTCTGCGCCAGGAAGTCCACATCCTCCGGCTTTACAATGTCTTTCAGGTCGGCGGGGATACCCACATCCTGGGACAGCTGCTTTACAGCGTCCACGGCAGCGGCACGCGCCTGGTCCAGAGTCATATCGTCCACGCCCTTAACGCCCATGGCCTTGGCAATATCCCGGTATTTCTCACCGGTGGCAGGTGCGTTGTAGGCCATCACGGTGGGCAGGATAATGGCGTTGGCTACGCCGTGGGGGGTGTCATACACAGCGCCCAGCGGGTGCGCCATGGAGTGCACAATGCCCAGGCCCACGTTGGAAAAGCCCATGCCGGCAATGTACTGGCCCAGCGCCATGCCCTCGCGGCCCTCCGGGGTGTTGGCTACGGCACCGCGCAGGTTCTTGCTGATGATCTCAATGGCTTTCAGGTGGAACATATCGCTCATTTCCCAGGCGGCCTTGGTAATGTAGCCCTCAATGGCGTGGGTCAGTGCGTCCATACCGGTGGCTGCGGTCAGTCCCTTGGGCATGGATGCCATCATCTCCGGGTCCACAACGGCCACTACGGGAATGTCGTGCACATCTACGCACACCATTTTGCGGTTTTTCTCCGTGTCGGTGATCACATAGTTGATGGTGACCTCGGCGGCTGTACCGGCAGTGGTGGGAACGGCGATGATCGGCACGGCCTTCTTGGTGGTGGGCGCCACGCCCTCCAGGGAGATTACATCGCTGAATTCCGGGTTCTCAATGATGATACCGATGGCTTTGGCGGTGTCCATAGAGGAGCCGCCGCCAATGGCGATGATGCAGTCTGCGCCGCTGGCCTTAAAGGCGGCCACGCCGGTCTGCACATTCTCCACCGTGGGGTTGGCCTTGATTTTGCTGTAGATCTCGTAGTCAATGCCGGCATTCTCCAGCACATTGGTCACTTTCTTCGTTACATTAAATTTAATCAGGTCCGGGTCAGAGCACACAAAGCACTTTTTGAACCCGCGGCCTTTCACTTCACCGGCGATCTCCTGGATCGCACCGGGGCCGTGGTAACTGGTCTCATTCAATACAAATCTGTTTGCCATAACAAATTACCTCTTTTCATTGAAATTTCGGCGGCTTTTTTTCGCCGATTGCAAGTTCAGTATAGCGAATTGATAATTTTTTGTCAATCAGGCAGCGGCGAAATTCATAAATAATTTACACTATGTGCAGAATTGCGCAACAGCGTGCAAAAATTTTGGAAAATACAGCAAATTGTGTTAAAATAGTATCAAAGAAAGGCCAGCGCCGCCGCCAGGTATGTTCTGGAAAAAACAGAAAAAACCCCTTGACAAAAGGTCGTTTTCCGTTTATAATTCAAATTGTAATGAGTACAAGTTGGTAACGATTACAACAAATGGTCAAAATTTCCAAAAACTTTAGCCGGAATGGGCAAAATACTTATACAATTTGGGTTGAAATTCAAGACGATTTGTTGTATATTATTAGCGATTTGCGGACAGGTGCGTCAAATTGCGTCTGTTTTCGCAATTTCAACTATGCCAGTCATTAGTTTTCATATTTAGCAAACAAATACTGTAGGAGGTAATACGATGGTCAATTTTGAACAATGGAATGGCTTTGACGGTTCCCTCTGGAAAGAGGAAGTCAATGTAAGAGACTTCATCCAGAAGAACTACAAGCCCTATGATGGAGATGAGCATTTCCTGGCAGGACCCACGGACGCTACCAACAAGCTGTGGGGCGTGTTGCAGGGTCTGCAAAAAGAAGAGCGCGCCAAGGGCGGCGTTTTGGATATGGACACGAAGATCGTGTCCGGCATTACTGCCCATGAGCCGGGCTACATCAGTGAGGATCTGAAGGATCTGGAGGCTGTGGTTGGTTTGCAGACCGACAAGCCCCTGAAGCGTGCCTTTATGCCCTATGGCGGTATCAAGATGGCGGAGCAGGCTTGCACCACCTACGGCTACACCCCCAGCGAGAAGCTGCACGAGATCTTTACCAAATATACCCGCACCCACAATCAGGCGGTGTTTGACGCATATACCCCCGAGATGAAGAAGGCCCGCCACAACAAGATCATTACCGGTCTGCCGGATACTTACGGCCGTGGCCGTATCGTCGGCGATTATCGCCGTGTGGCTCTGTACGGTATCGACTTCCTGATCGAGCAGAAGAAGGAAGACTTTGCCAACTGCGGCAGCGGTTCTATGACTGACGACATCATCCGTCAGAGAGAAGAGCTGGCTATGCAGATCAAGGCTCTGGGCGAGATGAAAGTTATGGCCGAGAAGTATGGCTTTGATATTTCTCAGCCCGCAAAGAATGCAAAAGAGGCTGTGCAGTGGCTGTACTTCGGCTACCTGGCTGCCATCAAGACCCAGAACGGTGCTGCGATGAGCGTTGGTCGTGTGTCCACTTTCCTGGATATCTACATTGAGAGAGATCTGGAAGCCGGCACTTTGACCGAGAGCGAGGCACAGGAATTGATCGACCACTTGGTTATGAAGTTCCGTATGGTGAAGTTCGCTCGTATTCCCTCTTACAACCAGCTGTTTTCCGGCGACCCGGTATGGGCTACCCTGGAAGTTGGCGGTATCGGCGTAGACGGCCGTTCTATGGTTACCAAGAACGACTACCGTTTCCTGCACACTTTGGAGAATATGGGTCCCTCTCCGGAGCCGAACCTGACTGTTCTGTATTCCTCCGCTCTGCCTGAGAACTTTAAGAAGTACGCGGCAGACATTTCTATCCGCACCAGCTCCATCCAGTATGAGAACGACGATGTGATGAAGCCGGTATGGGGCGACGATTACAGCATCTGCTGCTGCGTATCCGCTACTCAGACCGGTAAAGAGATGCAGTTCTTCGGCGCAAGAGCCAACCTGGCTAAGTGCCTGCTGTACGCCATCAACGGCGGTGTGGATGTAAAGACCGGCCAGCAGGTTGGTCCCGAGTACAAGCCGATCACTTCCGAGTACCTGGACTATGATGAGGTCATTGAGAAGTATGACCGCATGATGGACTGGCTGGCTGATCTGTATGTGAATGTGCTAAACCTGATCCAGTACATGCATGATAAGTATTATTACGAAGCTGCCGAGATGGCTCTGATCGATACCGATGTACGCAGAACCTTTGCCACCGGTATTGCCGGTTTCTCCCACGTGGTAGACTCCCTGAGCGCCATCAAGTACGCTAAGGTTAAGACCATCCGCAACGAGGACGGCATTGTGGTTGACTACGAGACCACCGGCGACTTCCCCCGCTACGGCAACGATGACGACCGTGCAGACGAGATCGCTGTATGGCTGCTGAAGACCTTCCTGGCTAAGATCAAGAAGCACCACACCTATCGTGACTCCGAGCCCACCACCTCTATCCTGACCATTACCTCCAATGTGGTATATGGTAAGGCAACCGGTGCTATGCCTGACGGCCGTAAGGCCGGCGAGCCGCTGTCTCCCGGTGCAAACCCGGCTTACGGCGCAGAGCAGAACGGCCTGCTGGCCTCTCTGAACTCCGTTGCTAAGCTGCCTTATGAGTGGGCACTGGACGGTATCTCCAACACCCAAACCATCAACCCGGACGCTATCGGCCATGACGAGCAGGAGCGCATCAACAACCTGGTACAGGTGATGGATGGCTACTTCGATCAGGGCGCACATCACCTGAACGTGAATGTGTTCGGTAAAGAGAAGCTGATCGACGCCATGGAGCACCCGGAGAAGGAAGAGTATGCAAACTTCACCATCCGTGTATCCGGTTACGCCGTGAAGTTTATTGACCTGACCCGTGAGCAGCAGATGGATGTTATTGCCCGTACCTGCCACGACAGAATGTAAGCGGCTGATCGCTTATGATCGGTAAAATTCATTCCATAGAGACCTTCGGGCTGGTAGACGGCCCGGGGGTGCGCTATGTGCTCTTTTTGCAGGGCTGCAATATGCGCTGCAAATATTGCCACAACCCGGAGACTTGGGATCCGGCGGCGGAAAAGATGAGCCTGTCCCCACAGCAGATGTTTGATAAGGCTTATCGTTATCGCAATTACTGGACCAAGAAAGGCCAGCCCAACGGCGGTATCACCGTTAGCGGGGGCGAGCCACTGCTCCAGATCGACTTTGTAACGGAGTTCTTCTCCATTGCCAAGGCCCACGGGGTGCATACCACGCTGGACAGCTGCGGTTCCGCATTCAGCCGCAAGGAGCCATTCTTCTCTAAGTTCCAAAAGCTGATGGAAGTGACGGACCTGGTGATGCTGGACTTAAAGCAGACGGACAGCGAAAAGCACAAGGAACTCACCGGGCGGGACAACGCCAATATTTTGGATATGGCTCGCTACTTGTCGGAGATCGGCAAGCCTATGTGGATCCGGCGCGTGCTGGTGCCCGGTCTGACCGATGACCCGGCAGAGCTGCAGCAGTTGAAAGACTTTATCGACAGCCTTTCTTCTGTGGAGAAGGTGGAGATCCTGCCGTACCATACGCTGGGGCTCTTTAAGTGGCAAAACCTGGGGATCAAGTACCCGCTGGAGGGTGTACCTGTGCCCACACCGGAGCAGGTGCAGCAGGCGGAGACCATCCTGGGGATCGCAAAATAAAACAAACGGCATTGCAATTTTGGTTGCAATGCCGTTTTTCTTTTTTATGGATTGATTCCGCTTACGCAAGTGGTTGCTTTTGCCGCATTATAACACCACACCCAAGGCGTCAATCACCTGCTTTTTGTAATCCAAAAATTCCGGGGTCAGGTTAAAGTCCCGCCGGCGGGGCTTCGGCTCCGCAATGGTGATTTGGTGGGTGATCTTGCCCGGTCGCCCGCTGAGAATGAGAATGCGGTCGCTGAGCAGCACCGCCTCGTCAATATCATGGGTGATAAACAAGGTGGACAGATCAATATGCTGCATAACCTCCAGATACCACTTATGCACACTGGCCTTGGTCAGCGTGTCCAAGGCACTGAAAGGCTCATCCAGAAGGGCAACTCCGCTGGAACTTAAATAAGTTCGAAGCAAAGCCGCACGCTGTCGCATACCGCCGGACAGCTGGCTTGGATACTGATACTGGGTGCCTTCCAGACCAAATTCTGCAAAAAGCGGATTGGCCTTTTCCCTGGCTTCTGCTTTCTTCACGCCTTTCAGTACAAGTGGAAGTGCTACATTGTCGATCACTTTCTTGTGAGGAAGGAGAAGATCCTTCTGCAGCATGTAGCTGATGCTTCCAGGTGTGGAAGTCACATCCTGATCTTTCAGATAGACCTTTCCTTCATCAGGCGGGATAATACCGGAAAGCATATTGAACAATGTGGTCTTTCCGGAACCGCTGACTCCCAGAAGGGAAACCAGCTCACCCTGCTCCAGATGAATGGAAATGTCCTCCAAAACTTTTTTTTCACCGTATGTTTTTGAAATATGTTCTGCTCGTAAAATTACTTTATTTTGTTCTGATGACATATTCGTTCCTTATACACAGCGCTACTTCCATAACCAGTTCCATTTTCCGCAATAATTGGGGTAAATTTGCCTGACAGAATAGCTCTATGCGTTAATTTCTTTCTCTTTCATTCCTTACTGTGGAAGATACTCGTTAGAAAATCCGACTCCAGTAAGATCCTTGTCGCAAAGCTGGTTCTCATACAGCCATTTGTAGAATGCATTCCATCTGTCTGCATCAATTACGCCCCAGCTTTCTGCATCGTCAATGTATTTTGTGGAAAGGAATTCCTGACTCTTCTTTACAAGATCTTCAGCATCCTTCAGAGAGCCTGTATTATCGCCGTCAATGAGGATCTGTGCTGCCTCATCCGGATTCTCTGCTGCAAACTCATATCCCTTTGCAGTTGCTTCCATAAATGCTTTCGCCTGATCCGGATTCTCAGCAAGATAGTCGTTATTTGCAATGATAACCGGTGTGTAGTAGTCAAATACAGGATTGATATCAGAGAATGCAAAATAGTCGCAGTCTACACCTTCTACGTCAGCATTGATTCCGCCCCAGCCCTGGAATACCCAGATGGCATCCGTCTGATTGGCAGCAAGTGCTGCAGGCTCATCTGTAATATCATTAGGGATCAGGGTAACCTGACTGAAATCTCCGCCGTCGCCGTTTACAACATTTTCCAGCATAGCAAGCTCGATTGGGGAATCCCATGTGGAATAGGTTTTTCCGGTAAGTCCGGCTGGTTTATCAATTCCGTCACCTTTTCGGGAAAGGATTCCGGAGGTGTTGTGCTGAATGATTCCTGCAACTGCTGTGATTCCAAGAGGCTCGTCAAGTGCAAGGGAAGCAGCCATGGTATCCTGGGCCTCGATCGCAAACTGAGCCTGACCTGCTGCGCACATAAGGGCTGCCCCATTTTCCGGTGGCTGAACGATTTCCACATCAAGACCAGCTTCTTCGTAGTAGCCTTTTGCCTGTGCTACATAAAGTCCGGTGTGGTTGGTATTCGGTGTCCAGTCCAGGCAGAATGTGATTTTCTCCTGTGCACCATCTTCTGCGTATACACCTGTAGGAACTGCAAGCACCATAGCTGCCGCTGCAACTGGCGCGATTACTTTTTTCAGATTCTTATTCATGATTTTTCTCCTTTTCTACCTGCAGCCATGGCATTGTGATCCGGCTGACAATATTTACTGCCAGAAGAAGTAAAAGGCTGATGATCACAATGAAGATAATGACTGCAAACATTTTATCAAAAGAATATGCTTTTTTTACACGGGTCATATAAACACCAAGTCCGTTAAATCCACCCAGCCACTCAGAAACAACTGCTCCTACAACTGCATAGGAAGCAGATATTTTCAGCCCGGAAAAAAACTGGGGCAAAGCACCTGGAAATTTCACATGGCGGAAAATCTGTGCCCGGCTGGCTCCCATGGCCTTCATCAGACGAATGGCATCCGGATCCACACTTTTATATCCATCCAGCAGTCCGATTGTAATTGGGAAAAAAGTGGTGATCACAACCAGAGTGATCTTCGGTGCCATTCCAAACCCCATCCAAAGCACCAGAATTGGCGCAATGGCAATGGTCGGTATGGTCTGTGTAATGATCATGATCGGATAAAATGCCTGATCCATTACACGGAACCGATCCATCATAGTTGCAAACACAAATGCCAGCGCGATTCCAATGAGAAGTCCGTAAAAGGATTCCAGCAAAGTGAATTTCGCATGGAAAAGTATGGTTGGCAGATCGCCAAACAGGGCTGTCAGCACTGCTACCGGAGATGGAAGCATGTAGGATGGAACAATTCCCGAAATGCTTACCACTTCCCAGCCAAGCAGAATCACGGCCATGGCTGCAATTGGAGGTATCTTACTGGTGATGTTTGGTAACTTTCTTTTCAATGGTAAGTACATCCACTTCTGGTTTATATGCAATTTTAACATATACGCTCATAGCCTTGCAGCCTGCGCGCTCAGCTACATGCTGACACTCTTTTACAATATCCATCAGCTGGTCGTAATCACCTTCAATGGTGGTCTCAAATGGTCCTACATAATAGTTCAGACCAGTGGATCTGATGTAGGCGATCACCTCGTCTACAATGCGGATAACTTCCTCTTCATCCTGTACATTTGGCAGTACCTGAATTGCTACACTTGCGTTCATTTTCTTTTCCTCCTATTTTCTGTCCCATAAACGGGACTTTGCGTTAAAAATCGAATAAGAACCATTCTTGAAACTGTGACGGAACTGAACAGGCTCTGTCAGTCAGTATGAAAAAAGAGCACCTGCCATCCAGACAAATGCTCCTAATTACATCGTTAAACACTTCCTACACTGGCATGATCCAACAGGTTAAAAGGGTCTAAGGACTACCTTACTCTCAGCTTCTCAATTGAAACTCCCCTGGTCTTTATTCAGATTTCGTTGCTTATTATAATACACCTTTCTTCAAATTACAAGAAACTATTTTTATCTCAATTATATTTTACATACCCTTAACAGAATTGTACTGCTCGCAGTCTGACCAGCACGCTCTAATTAATATTCCCATTTCATCAGAATTCGTAAAAAAAATCTCCCTGCATATCACAGTTATTTCCTGCAGAATATATAATAAATCTACAGATTCTCAAAGGCAGCCTGAATACTGTCATAGTGCAGGAATTTTCCCTGGGCTGCAAATTCCTTGATCTGATTCAGAGTGGCAAACATGTGGCCGTCTGTCTCTTCTTCCTGAAGGTGTAGATCTTCTTCTTTCACATCCATCACAAAGCGGTAAACATCTACGAAATAGTTGTCTCCCTCCCCTGGATTCTCTCTTTTGTAAGTAAAAAGATAGCCGCCCTGCGCACCGCTTACATCAAGGCCTGTCTCCTCTTTCACTTCGCGGAGTACAGCATCATAAGAAGATTCCCCTGCCTGTGCTGCACCGCCGGAAACTTCCCACCAGCCTGGTGCCCAGGCTTTTGTCATCACACGTTTGGTAATGAGAAACGTACCATCTGGTCTTGCCACTACTCCAAGTACGGTGAGATGGTATTCCCCGTCTTTTAAGCACCAGTCGTTTCGCTTCATGGTACGGCCTGTAGGTTTCTTGTTAATATCATAGATGTCCCAGAATTCCAATTTTTATCACTCCTGTTATATGTTTCTCTTGTATATTTTTATATTATGATTATTTTGCGAATATTGTTATCGAATATAATAATTCATCTTTTCTATTTCAGAAGTTCCTCCACCATCTCTCTGGTATACTCTACCTTCTCTACATGGTTGACCTCGATCTGATACAGTGCATTTGCCGCAATGTGCTCTGCTGCCTGCTCCAGATCACGAATACCTGAAGTATTGGAATAACGCTGGATGATTGCCTCCAGCGCCCCCTCTGTGATAATGCACTCACTCTCTTCCATATGCATTCTCTTAAGAACTTTCGGAAGAGAGAATCTGGAAAAGATTACTTTCTTCTCCTCAGCTGTATAATCCGGAATATCAATTACTGCGAATCTGGACATCAGCGGTGCACTGATCTGGTCACGGTCATTTGCAGTAGCAATTGGATAAACACCGCCAGTTGGGATCATACACTCCATATAGTTATCTGTAAATCCAAGATTGTCCAGAAGGGTAAGAAGTACGTCTGCCGGATTTCCATTTCCTTTGCCGGAATTTGCCTTATCAAGCTCGTTAATAATAAATACCAGATTAGAGGCACCAGCCATGGAAAATGCCTCCATAATAATTCCGGGCTTTGCATTTGCGTAAATACGGGGGCTTCCGGTAAGCTGCTTAGAGTCGTTAATTGAGCTCATGTCCAGCGTAGTCCACGGAAGTTTCAGGATTCTTGCAACTGCATAGGCTATCTGGGATTTGCCAGTACCGGCAGGTCCGATCAGAAGAAGTCCGTAGGCCGGAAGGGTATGTGTACGGTTGATCTGGATAATCGTCTCAATAATACGTTGTTTCACACGCTCCATTCCATAAAGCTCTTCATCCAGGATTCTCCTTGCCTCAACAGGATCGATTGCTTCAAAATAATTGTTCTTCCACTGGATATTCAACATAATAGAAAGAGCCCTCTGTGCATGATGGCGCTCTTCCTGAGAAACTTCACTGGATCTTGCCACTGCCAGATTTCTTCTGGTCCAGAGTCTGATATTATCCGGCAGTGTTTTGCCTGCGCAGGTCATAAAATCGGTAATACTCTGAATGCTGGTAAGCTTCATCTCATCACCGTTTTCCTCCTGTTCCTCATCCTCTTCTGCCTCAGCAGGTGCATTACTCTCCAGAAGTCTCTCAATCATAAACTGCAGAAAGCCATCCTCTGCAGAAAGCTTTGTGCCGCCGCCAAAAGCAGTTTCGCGAATGCGGTATACCGCATATCCGTCCTCCCTGTTAGTACCAGACAAACGTACATTGATCCTGCTGTCTCCCAGCCATTTCAAAAGACTGGTAAATCTGGAATCAATTTTCACCACATCTGCTGTATGGTTACCGTCTTCTTCCTTAAAATCAAAAGCAGTACGGTTTACCGGATTGGTAAACACACCGCATGAATGATGTTTCCACTGTCTCTCTTTATTGTCAAGCACCATGATCGGCTGCTCCGGTGAAGGCTTCGTATGGCTGCTGTGAAATGTTGTGTAAGTACACTTTGCCTCCGCTTTGCTTGCAGAAGCACCGCTGAAATCAAATACTGGCATAGCTTTTTCCTCTTTCCTGTGTATTTAAAGGGATATATTTCTCTAATTTCTCTTACCTACTATAACAACATTTTTCTCTAATGTCCAGAATGAGTTGGCCTGTTTCATAATTCAGCATTGTCTTGTATTATTGTTCACTTTGTGACCAGTAACTATCTTATTTTTTATATATCTTGGCATTTCTTAGTTTTTTACAAAAAATCTCTTGCCAAAATGGAGAAATTCGTGTATTCTATTATACGGACTACTTTTCAACAATTTGATTTTCACTTAACATTTGATATATATTTCTGATTTTTAGTGCGCAGACACCATAGTCCCTCCCAAAGCTTCTAATGGAATACTGCAATCTAAAAATAAAAGACTCCCGGGCGCTCTAGAGCGTGTCTGAAAAAGCTTTCTGTAAGATTTTTCAAACAGGCTCAAGTGTTCCGGGAGTTTTTCTATTCAATTATGCCAGACTTAACAGCTGCTTTCCTTCTGTCAGTCTTTCTTCAAACTGCTCATAGAAATCTCTGCCCACTTCATATGTTTTCATATAAAAACGATTCACCACATATAAATTCAGATTTTTGATCAGCTGGGCATCTGTGGCATTATAAAGAACCTCCTGCACATCCAGCAAAAAATAATGCCAGTCAGCTACAAACTTTTCATACTGGCGAAGATCCGGAGTGTCGATCCATTTCTTTACCTTGATCTTGCTCCGGCTTGTCTTCTTACATTCATGGATCTGCAGAAAATACTTAAATCCTCCATTTTCATAGAAACGTCCCAATGGGAAAAGTCTGCAGAACCCAGGACGGAAGTCATGAATGCTGCACCGTCCCTGTTCATTCAGGAAAACACAGCATTGGTTTTTTCCACTCATGCAAAGATGAGGCAGAATATTCCCATCCATGGCATCGAACTGGATCAGCCCGGTGCTTACCAGTTCCTGTGGTGTTTTTCCCAGATTCGTACACAGACGGTACACATCCATGGGATCCAGCACAACTGAGTCCCCCATACCCTCACAGCAGTCATGACAGCCCGCACAATCCTGACAGTCTGCCTTTACCATATCGTTTAATTCATAAAGTCTTCCGTCGGAAATCTCTTCCAAAGATACTTCTCGGCGCATATGCAAATTCCTCTTTCTTTTATTTTTTTGTAGACAAACATGGTTACGGTTCACTTCGCGATGCACTGAAATCATGCATTTTCAAGATTTCCCGCTGAGATTCCCCATTTTTCTGTAAACGATATTCACCAAAAACACCCCGCGGGACATTGCCAGTGAACAGTAATATAACATGCTGCCATCAACAGCATCTCCGTATTATCTATCCTCTGTATTTACAGCTTAATTCCAGACAATGCCTGTGCAAAAGCATTATTCACCGGCTCATTTGCCTCCTTCTGCTGCCTGCGCAGATAGTTCTGCACATCACGCTTGCCTACTCCTGCGCCCTCTTTCTGGCGTCTTGCCTGGAACGCGGAAAGCTTCTCCTTATAACCACACTGGCAGACAAACGTCTCTTCCTTACCTTTCACATACATTTCCATACGTTTATGGCATTTCGGACAACGGGCATTGGTAGTGCGGGAAATCGTTTCACGGTAGCCACACTCCCGGTCCTGGCATACCAGCATTTTGCTGTTTTTGCCATTGACAGCCAGAAGTTTTTTGCCGCACTGCGGACATACTTTATTTGTAAGATTGTCGTGGCGGAACGTGCCCTCCCCGGTCTTGATCTCATCTACAATTTCACAGGTATAGTCACGGATTTGGTGAAGAAAATCCCCCTGACGTATCCTGCCTTTTGCAATCTGGGAAAGCTTCATCTCCCAGTCAGCCGTGAGCTCAGGCTTTTTCAGGTCTTCCGGCACCAGCTCCAGAAGCTGTTTTGCCTTCGATGTCAGATAAATCTCATTTCCACGTTTTTCCATAAGGAATGTGTGAAATAGTTTCTCAATAATATCAGCTCTTGTGGCAACAGTGCCAAGTCCGCCGGTCTCTCCCAGCGTCTTTGCCGCCTGTGAGTCTTTCGTCGACATATATTTTACCGGATTTTCCATCGCAGCAAGAAGTGTTGCCTCGGTAAAATGTGCCGGTGGTTTTGTCTTGCCGTTCGTGAGCCTTACACTGTCTATATGGATTTTTTCTCCTTGACGGAACACAGGAAGTTTCTGATCTTTCAGTGCATTGTCCTCCGTATCTTCTTCCTGCATGCCCTCCTCATAGACAGCTTTCCATCCGGCACTTATAACTGTTTTTCCGTTTGCTGCAAAAGTCTGTCCTGCTGCCTTTGCTTCAAGAGAAGTCTGCTCATATTCAAATGCAGGATAAAGCACACTTAAGAACCGACGCACGACCATATCATATATTTTGCGTTCTTCGTTCGTCATATGATCAAGCTGTACAAACTGTTCCGTCGGAATGATTGCATGATGGTCACTGACCTTTTTATCATCCACAAAGCTTCCGTTTGTCTGAATTGGTTTGCTGATCAGTACTCCAGCAAGCTTTCTGTACGGGCCGATTCCGCAGGCCTTCAGCCTTTCCTTAATAGTAGGAACAATGTCTTTTCCAATGTATCGGGAATCGGTTCTTGGATATGTGAGTACTTTGTGATTTTCGTAAAGGCGCTGCATAATATTCAGGGTCTCTTTTGCAGAAAAACCATATTTCAGGTTGGCTTCCCTCTGCAAAGTTGTCAGGTCGTACAGGCCCGGGGCCATAGTCTTTTTTGCTTTTTTCTCTACACTGGTTATTTCAAGAGCATCGTTCTCCAGCCTGCCTTTGATCTGCTCTGCCCTTTCCCTGGAAAAAGTACGGAAGCTCTTTGTTTTCTCATCTCTCCAGGTCCATTTCACATCCTGGGTCTCCAGAGAAATACCATAATATTCTTTTGGCACAAATTTGCGGATTTCTTCTTCGCGCTTTGCGATCATGGCAAGGGTGGGGGTCTGCACCCTGCCACAGGAAAGCTGGGCGTTGTATTTACAGGTGAGAGCTCTGGTACCATTCATTCCCACCAGCCAGTCTGCTTCTGCCCTTGCAACAGCTGCACGGTAAAGATTATCATAGTCATGCCCGTCTTTCAGATTGGCAAAGCCTTCTTTAATTGCTTTATCTGTGACTGAGGAAATCCACAGTCTCTTAATTGGCTTATGGCAGCCTGCTTTTTCCAGAATCCAGCGGGCAACAAGTTCCCCCTCCCGTCCTGCATCTGTGGCTATAATGATTTCTCCAATATCTTTTCGGAAAAGCTGAGTCTTTACTACGGAAAATTGCCTGCCTGTCTGGCGGATGACTACCAGCTTCATCTCCTTGGGGAGCATGGGCAAGGTCGCCATTTCCCATTTTTCATACTTTCTGTCATATTCTTCCGGGTCAGCCAGGGTTACAAGATGTCCAAGTGCCCAGGTTACTACATAGTTTTTGCCTTCGAGAATACCACCATTTTTCTGGTTTGCGCCAAGAACACGGGCAATATCTCTGGCAACGGACGGTTTTTCCGCAATTACAAGTGATTTCATGTATACACTCCTGATTATTTTCGTATTTGATGATGTCTGCTTAAGCAAACAGTGAAATCCTCTCCATAATTGTTAAGGAATAGTTACATTATAACACACTTCAGAAATTTTTAAGAATATTTTGTTAAAATTAATTTGTAAAACGATCCCACCAATGCTATTATGTAACCATAAAAGACAGAGAATCTACATCGCAAGGCTTCAGGTTCTTTGCCACAGAGCATGCCCCCAAATACTTTCCCTGATATGTGCTTCACAATTTATGGGAGATTTTTCAAACACACTCTAATAACCGCCTTTTAGAAATACCAGACAAAAGGAAGCTGCCCACCAATTTCCCAGTGAACAGCTTCCCATTTCATTCCCACATATTCAAAATTCAATTTCAGCAACTGCCGCCAGCTTATTTCTCCTCAGCAGTCTCTTCAGCCTCTGTCTCAGTCTCCGGAACTACGTTGTGAACTGGTGTTACAGTTGCGACAACTGCTTCCGGATCAGTTGTGATGTGGATATTCTTATTCTTGGCGATTTCAAGGTCTTTCACACGAAGCGTATCACCAATCTTCATACCAGCGACATCAACCTTGATCTTGTCAACCAGATCTGCCGGAAGTGCTTTGTATGCAACCTCTTTCAACTCATCCTGCAGAACACCGGACATAACCTTCTCTTCATTTTCCAGAATGATCTCAGCAGTGGAATGAACCATCTCATTGCTTACCAGTGCCTGGAAATCAACTTCCTCTACTGTATGTGCAAGTGGATTATAATCAACTTCCTTGATCAGCGCATCATAGGTTTTACCATCCAGTTCCAGCATTACCTGGCTTCCTTTATTGTTGTTTTTCAACAAAACTTCAATTTCTTTCTTAGTAAACTTAAGGGGAATGGAACCTTCAATTTCTCTGCCGAACAGGTTACCTGTTACAAATCCTTCTCTTCTTAATTTCTTTGCTTTGACATCCATGCTTCTTTTTTCAGCTTTTAAAGTATTCATTTATCTTTTCCTCCAAAATTCTGAAACGCTTAGCAGCCTTCAACAAAGAGGTTTTGTTAAGTACTTCTTTTTTCTTTTTACGTCCCTTATTATAGTCACTTGTTTCAATTATGATTAACCAAACATAACTTTTTTTTAAGGGATTTTTTTGTTAAAATCTGCTCTTGTTTTTCTTGGAAAATGGAAGTATAAAATAAATGAATCACTCAAAATTTTCAGGCAGTTGTCTTCTCTGCCGTAAAAGGCAGTTTTCGCTCTGCAACCTGCTTCAATAATGCCTCACTATGAGATACCACGATCAACCCGATTTCCCGCCTTTTTACTTCATCCAGCAGGAAATTCCATATCTGGCTCTGCGTGATGAGATCCAGCATGGTACTGATCTCGTCTGCAATCAGAAACCTTGTCTCTTTTCCCAGTGCTCTTGCAATACAGAAACGCTGCAATTCCCCACCGGATAATTCCTGAGGATACCGGTTCAACCAATCTTCTTCTATCCCCAGCTCCTCTATGATCCGATTTTCAACCTGCCCTCCATCAGACAAAATATTTTCCATTTTCAGTCTGGGATTCACAGCCCTTTCCGGATGCTGCCAGATCATCTGCACCGGACAATACCCTTTCTTCGGCAAAGGCTTTCCATCCAGCAAAATCTGTCCTTTGCAAGGTTCCAGATAGCCAGCCAGAATTTTACACAATGTGGTTTTTCCATAGCCACTTGGTCCTGGCACCCACACTCTTTCGTTGTTTTCCACTTTAAATTTTATATTTGAAAAAAGTTCTGCGCCTTTTCTCTCATAAGAAAATGAAATATCTCGTGCTTCCAGAATCATTTTACATCTCCTGTTATAACTATTCAGTAGGCAATATGCATTAAAGTTATCCCCTATCTGACTTTACTATGAAAGTCCCGGATTACGAATGCTGTCGGCAGCTGTGGGAGTGCCACAGGCACACAACAGCTGACTTTCCTATATAGTAATGTCGCCGATAGGTGGTATTTCCGTTTTACATACAATACCGGATACACCTGACACTTCCGCATCCAGCCTCCACCATAGGTATTTCCCCTTTGCATTCTTCCCGATACCAGCTGCACCTTGGTCCAAAAGGACATCCCTGCGGCATGTCTTTCACATAAGGCTGGGTTCCGTCAAGAGGGGTAAAGCCATTCTGCGGAAGTGCCCGCCACAATGCTTTCGTATAAGGATGTCGCAAGGTCTCTTCTGAACGAAAATCCGAAACCGGGGCCTCTTCCACTGTTTTTCCTGCATAAAAAACAACGATCCTGTCAGCAACTTCCAGTGCCAGCTCAATATCATGAGTAATCAGAAGAACTCCATTTCCTTCATCTGCAAATTTTCTGAAATCCTCCATAGACTTTTTCGCAAGTGTCAGGTCCATGCCAGGCGTAGGTTCATCCGCAATAATAAGCTTTGGATTTTCCATTAATGCAGTAGACAGCAAAATTCTTCTGGTCATTCCTCCAGAACACTCGAAAGGATATTTCGTTTCCGTTTCCTCAGGCAGACCATACCTGCGGAACAATTCCGATTGCTTTTCTGCCCCTTTTTTCCCTCTTTTTCCACAGACCTGTTTCCCCACTTTCATAAGCGGATCCAGATATAAGGTGCTCTGAGGTACGAAAGCAATTTCCTTTCCACGAAGTTCACTGATCTTCTTTTCGTCCATCAATTCACCCTGGAACTTCATAATTCCGGATACTTTTGCATTATAAGGCAGAATTCCCAAAATCGCATGTGCCAGAAGACTTTTTCCGGAACCGCTGGAGCCGACTACAGCCACCAGTTCCCCTTCCCTCACTGCAACAGATAGACCTGAAATCACGGGGAGCCAGCTCTGTCTGCTGGTTTTCCCTTTATATTGGAGAAAGGAAACGGAAAGCTCTTCTATTTCCAGTATTTTTTTCTTATTTGTACAACTCATATTTTTTCATACGCTGCTGTCTCTTACCGGACAGTCCCTCCTGCTATTCTCTATTTGTGAACACTTCCCGGATCCAGAAGCTGACGAAGAGCTGTACCGCCTTTTTCAAACAGCACAACCGCAAGAACCAGCATCATTCCAGGAAATACAGCCAGCCACCATTTGCCCATGATCAGATAGCGCATACTTTCTGATAAAATAACTCCAATCGCCGGCTGCTCCGTGGAAAGCCCAAAGCCCAGAAATGTAATACTGGACTCATGAAGAATTGCGTGTGGGAAAAGCAATACCAGCCCAACAATAAACTGGGGCAGAACATGGGGAACTATGTGTTTTTTCGCAATCTCCCATTTGCCCAGCCCAAGCTTTCCTGCGATCTGAATATATTCACTTTCCCGAAGCTGCATAACCTCACCTCGGATCAGCCTTGCCAGAGATGTCCAGTGTGTCAGCGCCACACCTGCGATCACTCCCTTCACCCCTTTTCCCATAGCATAGGAAATCAGGATCAACAGCAGAATATGCGGAATTCCCATAACAGTGTCAATTGCAAAAGAGATGGCAGAGTCCACCTTTTTCCCAAGAGTTGCTGCACAAATTCCAAGAATCAGTGCCATAACTGCGCTTACACCTGCTGCCAGCACGCCAATAAGAATACTCATAGATAAACCGGTAAGAGTACGGTAAAACATATTTCTGCCCAGCCAGTCCGTACCAAAAGGATATTTCAGACAGGGAGCAATATTTTTTCTGGAAAAATCAGTCACCATAGCGGCATCATGAAGCACCACTCCAAGTATGGCTATCACCGCCAGAAAAGCTACAGAAAAAACCAGCAAAATCCTTGCTTTCTGCCGCTGATTCAGCCTTTTCCTCTGCTTTTCCACGACTCCCGAGCTGCCCTTTGAACAACTGTTTCTCATTACACCTTCGCTCATAGTCCCAGCCCTCCCTTCCGGATTCTGGGATCAACAACTCCATACAGTACATTTGCCAGGAAATTTCCCAGAAAAACAATGGCTGCTGTTATTAATGTAATCCCCATAAGGAGAGGCACATCACTGCCAGTTCCCGCCGCTACAGCCGCCTGTCCCAGTCCCGGATAGGAAAATACCTGCTCCACAAGAACGGAACCTCCTATGATCTCACTGACAGATGCAAACTGCAGGGTCATGGCCGGAAACAGCACATTACGAATGCCATGGTGAAAAATGATGCTTCCGGTTTTCTCTCCCCGCGCCTTTGCAAAAAGGATGTAATCGCTTTCCATTATATCAATCATTTTTTCCCTGGTATGTAATGTGATATTCGAAATTCCGGTTATGCTTAAAGTGACTGCCGGAAGAATGGCATGACGCACTCTGTCCAAAAAGGTAACACCGCTGACTTCTACTCCAACAGGAACACTAAGTCCAATGGGAAGGATTTTCATCCAGACTCCAAAAATGATCAACAGCAAAAGTGCCAGCCAAAAAGAAGGAGTGCTGGCAATCACCAGCGAATAGCCTTTTATGATCTTATCCGGCAGCCTGCCCTGAAACACCCCTGCAAGTACTCCCAGAAGGAAGCCCACAAGTCCGGAAAACACCCACGCCAGTCCCATAAGAAAAAGAGAATTTCCCAGCTTCACTGCAATGACCTTTGTCACCGGCTGCCGGTATAACAGAGAAATTCCTCCATCTCCCTTTATAAATGCATTCAGCCAGTTCAGATATCTCTGCACTGGCGGTTCATCCACGCCCCAGTAGGAGCGCAGCTTTTCTTTTTGTTCTTCACTCATACTGCCCAGAGCAGCCTGCCCCACATTGGCCTGTAACGGGTCAATGGGGGAAGCTGATACAAGGGCAAAGGTAAGAATGCTTACTGCAAAAAGCAGTAATATGATTCGTAGCAGGTTCTTTCCTGCGTAAATACCTATGCGTTTCATCTTAATTTATCCGTTTCGTTTTTTCTTACTCTTTATTCCCATTCCCACTGGTCTACATTGTTTACAATAGACCAGCCATGGCCATGAGGATGTAATTTCTGATCTGCCACTTTCAGACCATCACGTACAAAATAAAGATGATCAATATTGCACAGCCAGATCCACGGAATATCCCCTTCCTGTGTAATTCCTGTGGTTCCGTCCCACTGGGCTTTTTTCCAGAGATCGTAGGATTCTTCCAGGTTGCTGCTTGCAAGTGCTTCGTCCATGTATTTGTCAACTGTCTCATTTTCATATGGAGAATATTCCGCACTTCCGGTATCTTTGATGGTGTGATAAATATTGTAAAGCTCCATAGGGCTATGTGCTCCCCATCCCCATATAAGCGGTTCTGACTGTGCCTGATCGTAGGCGGTATCCCAGCCAACACCAGAAGTAGTTACATCAATTCCAAGCTCACGCAGCTGATTCGCAGAGTCTTCTGCAAGTGCCTGGCGCACAGAATCTCCATTTGAAAACATAATGGTAAGCTCTGCTTTTTCCCCATCTTTTTCTCTTATCCCGTCATCGCCTTCTATCCAGCCTGCTTCTTCCATCAGAGCCTTCGCTGCATCAAGGTCATACTCTGTAACAGCCTCCTCGTTGTACCATGGCATTTTGTCGCAAACACTATAGGCTACTGTTCCATAACCATTGAGTACATTTTCAATCATCTCCTCGCGGTCAATAGCAAGATTAATTGCACGTCGCACCTTCACATCGGAAGTCAGACTGTTTCCATATGTGATACCGTCTTTTTCTTCTGGTTCTGTACAAGGAAGATTAAAGCCACGGTTATCCACAGTTGCCACACTCAGGAGTTCATACCCGTCAATTTCCTGGTCACTGTAAGAGGCTGCTGTGTGAGCTACATCTACCTGTCCGGACATTGCCGCTGCCATGGCTGCATCTTCTTCCATAAACAGCACCGTCAGTTTTTTGATCTTTGGTTCTTCTCCGTAGTAATCCGGGTTTGCTTCAAAAATAACCTGCTGTCCTTTGTCCCACTGCTTCATAATATAACGTCCGGAACCAATTGGATTCTGTCCATAATTTTCATCATAGGCATGCTCTGGTACGATTCCTACAATTGCCATGGTGTATGGCCAAATGGAATATGGCTCATTCATATGAAGCTCTACCGTCGTATCGTCCACTGCAACCGCTTCCTTCAACATGGTAAAATCGTTTACAGAGCTTTCATCACGACAGGTATTAAAGGTAAAAGCAACATCAGAGGCGGTCAATGGCTCTCCATCTGTAAACTTCACATCATCACGGATTTTTACAGTCCAGGTAAGACCATCGTCACTACAGGAATACTCTGTGGCAAGGTCATTTTCAATTCCAAGGTCCTTGGTGGTACGAACCAGGGTACTCTGGATCAATGGCTCATGAACATGCTCTCCGGCTCCCCATCCGTAAGCCGGATCAAAACCGGATTCCGGTTCTGATGTGGTTGGCATTGTAACTACCACAGACTGATCCTCCGCACCCGCATAAACATTCCCGGCTGGTACAGCCAGCAGCATGGCCGCTGTACATAATAAACTGATTACTTTCTTGATTTTCATAGCAGTTCTCCCTCTTGTTTTTATTATCAGCAGAAATATTATTTTCTGAAGATTACTGACTCTTTTTTCTCCATCCCTCATTTCTTCTCAGAGCGTGTCTGAAAAAGGCTTTCTGCAAGATGCACATCACAATTTGTGGAGATTTTTCCCGAATCCGGGTGAAATATACCGCAAAGTGGGGCGTGCAGACTGCGGAATTTTTTTCAAATACGCTCCAGATAAGAAAGGCAGTTATAAGCTTTTGTCCTATAACTGTCTTTCTATAGAAGGTCTGTATTTACATGTAATAATGAGTGGAGGTGTTACATGTAACTATGTATAAAAATTCGCATTTCAGGCGTTTTCTGCCTTGCTGCTGAAACCTATTGTACCAGAATCAACAGGTATCACAAGCTCCCCAGGGGGATATTTACCCATTCCCATTTTGCATATTTTTCTGCTTTTATGGAATATCTTACAAGGAAATTTCAAGAAAAAAAAATCCTGCTTGCAGGATTCTCCGACTGCGGCGGGTTGCCTCGAACGGCAACTCCCCTTTCATCGCAGTGCAATCCTGCCCGGCAGGGCTTTCTTCTGTGCTTA
>OLOD01000746.1_pt1 | contig 24006 bp, 21 predicted proteins | sample 1671921 | NCBI WGS metagenome assembly OLOD01 (sample SAMEA3136626, study PRJEB25190) | human gut metagenome | biome: human gut; feature: human-associated habitat; material: faeces | place: Austria | collected 2013
CTATGCTTTTTACTAATTTTTCTGTATTTCCATGATGTACAGATGCATATACGATTGCTTTTCTCATTTATTTTCCTTTCTGCCTACTCCATCACCACAAATCGTATTGTTTCATAGTCTCTGCATTTCGATATTCATGTTTCTCATAATATCCTATCAACTTTCCCTCATCTCTGAGTGCCACCATATAAACATCCTTATTCTGTTTCTCATTGTGAAAAGTGTAAACGATATTATGGCTTTCATCTACTGCAAACCAATCCACTACCTGCTGTATTCTATCCCTTGATTCCGGATTATGACAATCTAACAGGCTTCTTCCGATAAGTTTATCGCCACCTCGCTTCACATAACTGATAACAGCTGCCGGATTCATGTAAATAATCTCATGTTTAAGATTGCATATAACAACAGATGCCCTGTCCTAATCAACAATGCTCTTATAAAAACTGACCATATCTATCTTTTTATATATTTTTTTCTTCTTACTTTTCTCCATTTTATGTTGTCCTTAAAACTTCACTACTTCCGGTTCATGTGTAAATGATGAAAATGTAGCTGTCGCATTTTTAAAATAGAACACCTCTGTATTTCCATCATCTGCTGAGTACATATTCTGTAAAGATGGATAAGCATCGAGCATAGACTGTCTTGCTTCTCTTCTGTCATCTTCTACAAGTTCTCCGGCTACACGAAGCCACTCGCCATTTTTAAATGCACAGATTTCCACCTTTGGGTTTGCGTGAATCTGTTTTGAAACATCCTTCACCTTTCCGGTCTGAATATACAGCTTGCGTTCAAAAATATGTGCTGTTCCAAAAGGTCTGACTCTTGGCTGGTCTTCTTCCACTGTTGCCAAATAATATATTTCTGCTTCTTTTAAAAAATTTACTACTCGTTCCATGGTATAAGCCTCCTGTTATTAAAATTTATCAATACTTCTGCACTAGTGCTTCTCCATTTCTTTTTATGCTGATATAATTACTGATATCCCGCTTCAAATACGTAATCAAATGTGCCTTAGGGAATATGTAATGTATTTTTTTCATACTATCGATATACCAATCTGGCACTTCGTTTTCTAATAAAAGTTGCTCGAGATCAGCCGGCATTCCTTTACCTGCATAGATCCCTTTTTGAAGTCCTTTCACAATTTCATATACTTGTCCTGAAGGATTATCACAACATTTTCCATTCAGTTTACTATACAGATATGTGTAAGCATCTTCTCTGTTTGTAATGAGTTCACTCAGCGGAATTCCTTCTGCATACAACTTTTCTCCATTCTCTTCCCAAACGCCTGTCCCATGCAAACATCCTTCTATTGCAAGAAGCTCTGTGAAACTGGCACTTGAAAGTTTTGATGCGAATTCATTAAGATCCTTTTCCAAATAATCAATCTTAAACTTCTTCTTTTCAACTGCATACTTCAGATAATTCAGGATATCAACGACTGACATTTTTACATTTTCAATCTCTTTAAAGCTACTATGCTCCTGTGGATCTTCAACGATCATCAACCGCTCAAATTTACTGAATTTCTGAAAATACTCCTCCGGAGCTAATGTAAGAATTTCTCCAGGATACTGTACTGCCACTTCTCTTGGAACCAATATGTAACGAACTACATTTGTAAGCTGACCCTTATTTATATTTTCCTCTTCCGCTTCACTTTTCTGTATCTTTATTTCTCGTATCTCACTATACTCACGAAAATAGTCTTTAAAACATTCTTTTGCAAGTTCCATAGCTCCATCGGAAATATTAATATCACAGCCTCCAAATAGCGGATACATATGAATTGCATCTATTCCAAAACCATCTTTTTCATAAGCTACTCCACATGAGCACTTTTTATCTGGCGCATCAAGCCCACACTTCACATTGGAAACAAATTCGATTTTCTTACACTTTGGACAGTAATAATGCACCGGTAACGGATTGACATTCGTTGCTCCAAGTAGCCATGCTATAAAAGATGATCCCATCTGCGCGCCTCTGACCAAGAAAAAATCATCTTCTTCATAAAATCTATCGTGCAATTCTCCTAGAAATCCCATCCAGCGGAGCATCATTTGATTTTTTAACATGAGTTCCTCTGTTTTAAATCTGTTACTGATGCTTATTGGCAGCTGTTCACCATACAATTCTTTCATTTTTAATTCTGCTTTACTAATAATCTTTTCATCCATCGCAAATAAATCCTTCCTCTTATGATTGAAAGTATCGTATTTGCAAGCTAACAGTTCGTCTGTTCCGATATCCAGCACTTCTGCTAATTTCACAATTGTATTCATCCGTGGTTTTGAAACTCCATTTTCCCACTTCGATACTGCTTTATCTGAAACACCTACGAGTGCACCCAACTGATATTGAGACAGGCCACGTCTTACTCTTAATGCACTGATAAAATTTCCAAAACTATAGTCTCTCATAACTTATCCTCCGTCACTTGCTATCCTTATTCTACAATCAGATCACTTGTATTTCAATTTTCAAGGGTAGAATTAAAGTAGACATTTATAAAGCAGAGGACGAGTTGTTTCTTTCACTGTCCCAATAATTATTTCTGTATTAATCTCGTTCACTTTCCCAATAATCGTACGCATCTTCATAATGAAACATAACGGCCAAAAAACCGAGGAGTAAAATTCTCAGTTTTCCTTTGTATACTATTTCAAAATTATCCCATAAATATTTTTTCTCTGTTAATATCTTTTAGTTCCGGTCTGCGTTTTACAATGTCGCTTACTGATTGAAATTCCTTTTTCTTACCAAAAACATATCTATAACTTTGTAATACTTGAAATGAATTGTAATATTCGATTTCATCTTTTGCCAATTTTTGGAAATGTTTGTGTACATCTGAATCAAACCAAAAATATTTTGGATCTCGAATACATATTATCAATTTAGGTGTAATAGGAAACATTATTTCTATTCCTTTACTATTCAACCCATGTTTTCCCAACCGCCCATATCTCACAACTGGATTGTCTGATGTTATTAAATCAACATCAGATGTGTTATATCCTATCACCCATATTTTGCTGCGAAGCATTTCAGCAACTTTATACGAAACTTCTTCATTCATTAAAAATTGAGCATGTAAAAGTTTTTCATAATTTTTATTTTTAACTTTCATTTTGACATTTTCCAAAAACTCAAGCTTCCCATAATCCTTTTTTTGAAGAGCCATTTTCTTCGCCAATAATAGTGGTACTCTTTCATTCATTTCGATTATATAATTTCTAAATTCTTTTGTTCTAATTATTTGTAGCGAAATATATAACGAAAGATAATTGAGATTCTTTTCTGAAATCACTTCTGTAACATTCAATTTCGCGGAATTAGTCATTACAAACGTTGAGATAATAGTATCTATCGGATCAAATAACCATGTCTCAACATTTTCTCCAAACCATTTTTCAATATGCTGTTGATCCATTTCTTTCATTATTTTTTCAATTTCTGGATCAAACACAAAATTTGGATTTTGTTGCATTTTATCTGCCTTAAGAGCCTCGAAATCAATATCATAAAAGTATCTCTCGCTGGCGTAGTCTTCTATTGATCCCGGTCTGATTTGCTCTTTTTCCTTATCAAACACAAAAAATTTCTTTTCATTCGCAAAATGGCCTAAATATCTTCTTGGTACATAATGTTCGTTTTTTACTGATTTTGCTATTGTACTCACCTCATATTCTTTTTAGTTTTTAAAATTACCATCAATCAGGTCATAACTCATATCCAAAAAGTCCAGTATCTTTGCTTCACTGACCGAACCATCCAGTAAAATTATGATAAGCACCTTTTCCTAATGCCATTGCAGCTACACCGTAGTCCTTCGATACGACAATATCTCCTTTATGACAGATACTGATCCGTTTATAATCTACTGCATCTGCTCCTGCACCGACAACAACTTCGCTATAAGCCGATGTCAGAATATGATTCGTATCAAACAACAACGTTGCCGGAACACTGTTTTCTTTTGCAATCTTTTCAATGATAGCAACCACAGGCAGGCATCTGCATCAACAGATATTTGCATCTTTCTATTTCTCTTCTAAACCATTATAAAAATAAGCTCTGCTGTTCGTACTCTGCCTCTCGCTTTAGCTGAACCGGTACCTGATGCAGAATCTGTTCCATTTTTCTGTCATCGAACCAATCTTTCAGCTGTCCTTTTTCCAATATCAGCGGCATACGGTCATGCACTTTTATCATAGATTCATTAGCTGCTGTAGTCATAATCACAAATCATCGTTCATTCTCGAACCAATCACAGAAGCCAGCCATATACAATACTGGTGCATCATATCTGGAAAATACATTTTTTTCTTTTAACCGATTCCATTCATAGAACCCACTTGCCGGTATCAAAATGCGGTGATAGAGGATTCCATTTCGAAAAGAAGGTTTATCCATAACAGATTCTGCTCTTGCATTTATAACCAGATTCTTTCCTTGTGACAATGGATATCCCCACTTGCAAACATCCAGTTTCAATCCATGTTCTGATTTTTCAATGATCGGTGCTACATTGGTTGGAAAGATATCTCCTGCAAAATGATTCTGCTGGACTCGTTGTTCTATATCATACACTACTTTTTCGACTTCATCTGCTATATCAGAATCAATATAATATCTGCCACACATAATACTTCCTTCATTTATAGATTCTATTTCATCAAATATACATCATTTATTTCTAGGCACTTTAAACTCAGTTAATTTATAGTTTTGAATCCAACCCATACATTCTTCACCATCTCCATTCTCCCAAATAATCTGTCGCCACTTTTTGTATTTATTTATAATTCTAACAACTTGCCCTTCCTCAAGCTTTTCAATTACAATCGAATGGCAGTCATGCTTCAGTCGTACAATAGATTCTCTATTAACGATTCTATATTTAGTCGTATTTAGCTCCTTCGCATCATATCCCATTCCAACGATGTAATAATTATTGACTTGTTGTGTATAATTGTAATTATTTATCGTTGTTGCTGAAGAATTCGTAACTCCCAAAACAACTGATATAATCGTAATAATAAAGTTCAGCCATTCTCGTATTTCTTTAACATCTATCGTTCGTTTTTCTTCTATTGGCAAATTCTGCTTCTCTTTATTTATCGAAAGATTCGTTGCTCTTTCATATTCCGATGCAATAGTTTCTGACACCGTATCAATATCCCATTCTTCGGATTCTGAGAAAACTTGATCGGTAACTCTTCCCAATAAATTTATATTTATATCTTCTAACGTTTTTTCTGATAATGCAGAAAAAGCAGAATTATTTTTCAAAATTTGAGATATAAGAGAATTACTACCTGCTTCTTGCAATATTGGCTGTAAATTGGAAATACTTGCTGAGATTTCATTTATCTTTGAAAAACCAGCAGACATCTTTAGCGGTTCCATCATTTCATTTAATGCTCTAATAACTCCACCGATATTATAATCTTGCACACCTAATACATTACTCATATTCTCTGTCAGACTTTTGATTCCAGAAAAATCATAGGCTTTCATCCATGCAGTCTGATTTGCCATTATGGTTCCCATCATACTAACCGATTCCATCTGTAATGGTTTAAGCATTTCATTATACCTGTCAAGCATTTTCTGTGTTTCAGTCAATATAGGATTTTTCGCAATATCTGAAATTTCTTTCATCATTTTTGAATCATATATTTCTGAAAACTGTGATAATGCCGAACTTATCCCTGGAATATTTATTGGTTTTATTATTTTTCCTATATTTGGTTCATTATATTTACTCATTCTTTTCCTCAATATTCTTAATATTTTTTAATGCCATCCGGCATCCTTACCCATTTCATCCGCACAGATAAATCCCAGTATTGCTGCAAGATATCCAATTTTATGATTCATAATGCCAACAACGCATAAGACCAAAATTGCTCTGATCCCAACCCATACTCCATTCGGTCCATGATTATGATTCTTCCGAGCTTTAAAAAGCATATATTGAATCAGCGACGTACATAAGAAAAATCCAATTCCATAAATTGTCAACTCCAGCATATCTTTACCCTCTTCAAGATATTTCTATACGGTATATTCCAAGTTCCCTGTTAGAACACGTTTTTATTCCAACGCTACTTCTTCCCAGCTCATGTAATTTCTGCACAATGTGCTCAGCAACTTCCTTCTCTATGGCAACTTTATTTAATCTACCTTCTGCACGGAATTCATAGATCCGTTCATTCTTTTCAATTAACCTGTCTATATATGCCATAAGTCGGTGTCTCATCTGAAAAGAACAACCTTTCTGCACATAATAATTTGCTTTCTTGCTTTTGCATTCCGGCAAGCTGCTATCTGCTTTGTGATCCTGATTTATTAACTCGTCTGTCAGATTAAAATAATCATGTGCGATACGATGCCTGCTCTGTCCCATTGCACCTATATCCCAGGTAACATCTGACTGATACGGTTCTCCATCAATATCTATAATATTCCATGCATGTGGCACACTCCGTCCACTTTTTACTGAATCACCAGTCACAACAATGCATTTCACATCAACCGCATTTAAAAGAACTTTCAATGCCTTTGCAATTCCTTCACACTGGGCTTTATGATGTGCGAAAACACCAAGGATATTGTGAGATGCAATCACTCTGGATATTTTATCCTTATCAGTTCCCTCATAATCATATTCAATATTTTGGCAAATCCAGTCATGCACCCGAAGTTCTTTTTCATAATCATTACATTCCAGCAAATGCAGTTGTCCTGCAAGCTCATTTACCACTTTTTCGATTTTTCGATTGTACTCTTTTACCTTCTCTTTCGTAAAAAAATACTGCGGACAAATTGCAACATGCCCAAACATATCACTGGCAGTACTGCAAGCTGACTGGTTCAAAAAATAAATCAATGGATTATCCCTCGTCATCGCCATGAATATGCGTTCAAAGCTTTCTTGACTAAACTCTCCACGCACTGGAATTGGAATAATGTCCTGATGCGCCATTGCACCATTATAAAATGCTTTATAGATCGCCTGCTCTTGTTTATTCAGTTGATGATAATAATAGCGATCTACAATCATTTTTGTTTCTCACCTGCACTTTTCCCATTTAAAACTTGATACACTTTTTCGATAGCTTCTTTTGTATAAGCTTTATTGGTGATATAAATCTTATTCTCCTCGGCATCTCGTCCAATCATTATTTTCTTTCCTAAACCACCTGATTTGATAATTGGTACTAATTCTGTCTGAAGCTTCTTTCCCTTTGGAAATGTCTCTACCACACAGAATAAAGAACCATCTCGCAATCTTTTCATCTGCGGTTTTACTTTTATCTTTTCATCATGAACGACAGGGATACCCTTTTCTTTTAGTTTTACAGTTCCCTTTGTTTGTACTGTCTTCTTTACACCAGTCGCTTTCTTTTGCTGCGACTGCTGTTCCTGCTGTCTTTTTCTTCTTGCAAGTTCATGAACATACTGCAAGCTTTTTTCATCATAATGACTTACACTATGATCCAGCTCAAAATACTTGCAATTTCGCCATGAATTATATCCATCCACTGGTAAGTATAGCGGTCGTTTCATACATGATTTATCACTGGAATCATAATAGATACAATCCTTGCAATCAATCCTACGTTTTAATGTGTTGTCATGTTCTATTGTAAAACACTTCTCATATCCCCAAGCCATATGCTACACCTCAATACTTGTTACTCGACTGTAAAATACACCATCACTACAGTAATATCATCTCCACACCCAAGTTCACTGGTCTCCGTCAGCCAGTTTTTCAAATTTGCCTGTACAGTGTCAGCGCCATGCTCCTGAAGCATTTGCAGATAGTCCTTACATGTCTTCTGATACTCTTCATCTGACGTATAGCTATTAGCAAATCCATCCGTGGAAAGGATGTACATATATGGCTCTTCGCTCTCCATTTCCCGTCTCCTTACCGATGCTACTGCTTTTCTCCAGGCATCTGGTTTTGACAGGGAATGTGTTTCTGTTCCAAGGAATTTCTCCGGTTCTACCAATGGTTCGACTTCTTCTTTTGTCACAACACTGATATCCCCGTCTCCGATCTGGAAAGAAAATACAAAGCTGTCAGTCACCAGCATTCCAAGCAGCGTCGTTCCGTACAGTGAAAATACAGACGGCCACTTAATATTTCCCTCTTCATCGGTCATTCCTTCTACTTTATTTTTATAAAAAGACTGTTTCACTCTTGCCTGCCACTCTTCACATACATCCTGGGCAAACCGCATATCACCTTCCCTGTTAAGGAATGTAATCAGATTGGAAAGTCCGGTTTCATCTTCTCCATAGACTTTCAGATAATTCTTCATGACTTCATAGAAAGAATTAACAGCAATCATAGAACCTCTGTCACTTCTGGGACATTTGGAGCTTCCATGACCGTCTGCAACTGCAACGATTGCAATTTTATTTGAAATTTCTACAATTCGTTTATTGTCCTGGCAAGGCATTTGATTTCTTACGTGAGTCGCACCCTTGACGATTCCGTCACATATATAGCGTTTCATCCGACTCCTCCTCTTCTTACCAGACAGCTCCTTCATCGAAATCATCTGGATTTGGAATATTACTCATATCAAGTACCAGTGGTGCCCCATTGTTTGCCGGTGCAAACGGATCATCTGCCGGTGCAGATGCTACGGAAGCTCCTGATGTAGCTGCAGGCGTGGATACGGATGCTGCAGGTGTAGATGCTGCAACCGAATTCATTGGCTTACTTGATGGTGCGGATACCATAGAAGCTGTGGTAGATGCCCATTTAATCATCTTTGCAAGTGCTGTTGCATTATTCGCCTGCAGAACAAGCTCTTTATTTCCAGTAAACTCAATCAGTACTTCATCATCTGCATCCTGTCCGATAGAAATGGCAATTTTCACTGCTTTTCTAAACCAAGGAAGCTTTTTCAGCTTCTCCATACTCTTTTTATAATCATCTGTCGGCTGTCCATCTGAAAGAAGTACAATCACTGGCGGTAATGCTCGCTCCGGCATTGGCGGAATACTTAACTGTGCTGCCAAAAGATCAAATGCTTTTCCAAGTTCTGTCAGTCCATTGGCATCCATATCTTCCCATCCATAATCCTCTACTGACACTGGACTGGATGTAATCCAGCTTGCTCCTGATGAGAACTGTAATGCACGGATCAGTAGCTGTGCATTTGGATTATTATCCGCTGCAGAGCGCATTTCCGGTATGCACTCCTGAATCGTGTTATTTACGATTCCAATCTTCTCTCCATACATAGATCCGGAACAATCTACTACCCAAAAGAAATGAATCGGTCTTGTTGCTAACTCTCCACCTGGTCTTTGTAATACTTCCATGGTAAATCCCTCCCACATGTGCTTTTATTATCTTCTCAATCCTTATTTGAACTCCCCTGTTGATTCAGGGAATAAAATCTTTACACCTTTTGCAATTCCAGCTGTCTTTCCTGGAGCAACTGGTATCTGTGTGCCATCTGCTTTCTGATACGTCCAGTTCACCTTGTCCTCATTCCGGATTCCCCAGAGTGCTGGGTTCTTTGGATTCTGAACGACAGAACCTACTACGGTATCCATATCAAAATCATCGTAAACATGATGATGTAACAGCTTTGTATTCTGATTTAATAGCACTCGGTTCTTTCCAATGATAATCTTATTTGGTACTTGTACTGTCTTTCCGCAGTTCCAACAAGTATGTGCCACACCCTTTGCTTCCAGATCCTCATCATAGAAAAGTTGTGCACCGCAGGAACATTGTAACATTCCGCTCATCATGTTAGAGAATAACGTCATCCATTCCGGCTCCGTAATACGTTTGCTCGGCTCGTTCAGTCCAACTGTAAATGCTTTAGTAAACATCTGTCGCAGTTTTTCCGGATACAATGGCCAGTAAATCGTTGCATTATCATGGATTCCTTTTACCGGTCTGTTCGTCTTATTATTCGGATCAAAGATAAACACCGGATCTGTGCCATACAACTTCACTCTGGCTGCCATATCCATACATCGAATACTTGCTTCCAATTTTCCTTCCAGTGGATGATTCACCATAAAAAGATAGAACAACAGCACAGAAAGAGAATATCGGTCTGTATCTTTGGATGGACGTTTCTCGCCTCTTACAATCTCCGGTGCCATAAATCCCGGTGTACCAAGAACTCCACCTGGCTTACTGTTGTCAAAGGATACGTTATCATTATCACAGATCAAAGCATCTCCATTATCCGGATTAAAGAATAAGTTTCCGAAAGAAATATCCTGATACTTTGCTCCCATAGCGTGTAGTTTCTGATAGCCTCTGGTCAGATTAAAAGCAGTTCTGCACAGTGTATAAAAAGATGGATTCACACGTTTCTTCATCAAATCCACGATACTTTTATAATTTTTCGGTCGAAGAGGCATGATATAACCATACAGATCACTTTTCGCTGGCACAATCAATTCCATAGGCCAGAGAAAACTTTCATCTGGTGAACCTTTGGCAATGATTGTTTCCAGAATCTTTTTCTGGCGCTCAGTAGCACTGCCCTTAAAATACCATTTCAGTGCATAATGGTTACCACCACATTTCACATCATAGACTTCTCCCTGCCCACCGGCTCCCAGGAGACTGACTACCTCATATTTGTTTCCACTCTCTGAAGTGAGAAGTGTTCCATGTTTTAATTGTCCTTCCATTATGGTATCTGCCTCCTTTGTTTGATCAACTGCAATACCTGATTTACTACACTTCCATCCGCCACGATCATGCAATAGGATTTATTTCCAAACTGCATCTCGCAGGCATTGCTGTATGGAGTAATTGCGGTCAGATAACGATAAGTCTTGTCAAATCCCCATTCCGTTGCCTGAAACACAATCCTCTGATTCGTTATGTATAGAATTCCTCGGTGCTGCACAAGTTCTGTATGCTCGACCGTTCTTCCTCTTCCGGAACTCCATCTGGTTCCCTCAAATAATCCTGGGGCACTTCCTCCCACATGACGGAACTCTTTCACTGTTTTCTGCTCCAGATTGATTGCTTTATCAATAAAGTGAATCTTTTCTCCACGTTTCAGAAACAGTTTGTCTGTGTTTAAAATTGGAAGTCTGCCTGCAATAATCTCCTGTCTCGCTGCATCCGGCAAAATCGTTGTCACCGTAGGAATCTGGTTCCGATTTCCAAATAGTGCATCAAAAAGTCCCATCCTCTCACCTCTTTACTCAGTCAATATACCGTAAATCTTCTCTTTCGTTGTCGCATAGCAGGCGACAATCTGAAACTCATGCTATACCAGCTGATATTTGAATTTGTTCTTTCTGGCATACTCTTCTGCATAAGAGCCAAAAGAACATTGAATAATAAACTGCTTATCAGTATTAGTAAAGGCATCCTGCCCAATCTGCTTTACGCTGTCCGGAATCACAATAAAATCCAAAGAACTGCAGCCGAAAAATGCACGTTCACCGATGGCTCCCAGTTTTTCATGTAATTCCACTTTTTTCAGATTCGTACAACCTTCAAACATACGATCCGGGATTCCTCCTATATTCTCCGGAATCGTCACATGCTCCATTGACTGACAATCTGCCACCAGTCCATCACCTAAGCAGAACACACTCCTTGGGATCGCGATGGTCCGTAAGCCAGTTCCTTTCAATGCACCATCTCCGATTGTCTTCAATGCCATCGGCAATGATATTGATTTAAGACTGCTACAATTCTCAAAGGCTGAATCTTCAATCTCTTCGATGCTGATCGGCAACACCACCTGATGCAATTTGTTACATCCTGAGAAAGCATTTCGTCCAATATACGCTATTCCTTCTGTCAGAATGGCTTCCTCTGTCGGAGAATTACTAAAGCTGTCATCTGCAATCTCCACTACCGGTATATTCCCAGATCTGTTCTGAAAAATAATCGTTTTGTTCTTATCACCACGAAATCCAGTCACGGCAAGACCTTTTCCCTTGCGGCTTTTTTCATATGCAAAAAGATCCCCATAAGATCTGCCAGAAGACGACTGTTCTCCCTGAATCGCCGGTCCGCTTCTTTGCTTCTGAATAGAAATGTCACAGGCTTTTCCAAGAACTTTTCCTCCATAGCAGGAACACCATACCGATACAATCCAGTCTGCATTGACACGACTCATGCCAAAATCGTCCATAAGCTGCTTCACATATCGGAAAGCAAAGGTATTATTGATATGGGATGCACTTTGGATATCCTGTGCAATTCCCATGTTATATGCCATCAATAGTAGATTAACATTCTTCGCCTGATCTGGAAATAAGTCTTTTACCAATGCAGTAAATTTCTTTCTATCATCTAGAGATGCCTGGTGTTGCCGCAGCATCTCTTCAAAATCCTGTTCAAAAATAACTCATCACCTTCTTATCTGCTATTGTACTGTATTCGAGTCTTATTCCACACCAAGTGCTTTAAATACTGCTTCTTCTGCGGAAGAATAGAAAATCAGGCTAAATGCGCCAACCAAATCTGATGGTACGGTTCCCAAATCTCCTGCGGAAGTAATTGGCAGTAAGACTTTCTTCGCTCCACTGTCCAGACATACCTGCAGAGTACTTGCCAGCTCATCTACCTTGATCAGAGTACCTCCGATACTGATCTCACCAAGAATTGCAAGGCTGTTCAGTGGTGTCTTGCCAAGTGCTGCGGAACAGATTGCAATCAGCGTCGGCAATGCTAGGTTTCCTGTCATTCCAATTCCCTGCATATCCTGATAGTTGATAATATAGTCCTTTGTTGTGGTACTGATCTGACCAGAAATACGGTTTCCATTGGCTTTCAGATAATTAAATGCTGTATTGGTTGCTTCTTTCGGTTCTTTTCCTGATCCAATACCGGTACAGGTCAGTTTTCCATTACCAGGCATCATCTGTGTTTCCAGCATATAACAGCCAATCATACCTGTCTTTGATTTGGAAACGGTATAAACAGATCCTGGTTTACCCATACCTTCCGGAATCAACTTTCCGCCGCCCTGCTCTGGAACGGAAACATAATGCTCCTCAAAGCTGTCATTATCTGTATAAGAGAAATTCACATCATAGAACTCCATGCCGCCGATCTTCTTCAGCTGTTCTTTTACTCTACGGCGAAGTTCCAGTGAAATCTCCATAATCTCACGTAATTCTTCTTTTGTTACCTCTCCATCCGGATACAGCAGTTTCGTAAATCCAGAAATCATCTTACGAACTGCAATGGTATCACGCTGATTCAGGTTGTTTCCAAGACGGAAATACTTGTCCATCAGGTCACTGTAGCTGTCCTTACGAAGTTCACGCATAAACTCTGACAGATAATCTGTGATAAATCCATAATCATTGGTGAAGGAATCTGGTCTGTATTTCGGGATCTCCCAGCCAGGAATATAGCAATGCATACGATCCAGGAATGCTGTATCTGTTCCCATTTCCGGTGGAAATGGATCAAATAAGCTGGAAGTCTTCAAAAGGGTATCTACACTCTGATTGATATTTCCTACGAATACCATGGAAGCCTTTGCCTGAATCTCTGCTTTTCCTCTTGAAAATGCTCCGGATGCCATGTAACCCTTCATAATCTGGATACCGTCTTTATCTTTGAACTTAATACCAGCGACCTCATCAAAAGCCACACAGTCCCACATACCTACAAGACCTACTGTATGGTTAGACATATTGTAGAAGAGGTTGGCAACCGTTGTCTGTCCTCCGGCAACCAGAATACTGTTCGGAGAAATCTGCTCATATATGTAAGATTTACCGGTAGAACGTGGTCCCAACTCACAAAGGTTGAAGTTATTCTCTACCAACGGAATCATACGTGCAATCAACAGCCATTTTGCTCTCTCACTAAAACTTTCAGGCTCCAATCCTGTAGAGCGAAGCAGGATATCCATCCATTCATCTTTTGTAAAGGCTTTTCTTCCATTTTTTACTTCATCCATATCTACATGCGGCATCTGGATTGGTGTCAGCTTACGGATACGGATTGGCTGTGTATTCTTCTTATCTTCTTCAATAAACTCATACTCCATCTGCAGGATACACCAGATACCACCACAGAGCAGTCTGTCATAATCTTTCACATAATCCGGGTGGATCGGAATTCCTTTCACACCCAGGTTAGAGAAAGTAGCTTCATAACGATCTTCTTTCGTATTCAACACAACCGTAATACGGTCAATCACTGTATAGCTACCTCTTTCGCGCAAAAGAGAGAGAATCTTCTGTGCCTCATCCGGACGCACATAGTTATCTCTCAAAATACGCTTTACGTTCTCTACTCCCTCTTCAATGATTTCATCATCATCGGAATTACAGTACTGTCCAAGGAGATACTCCAGTACATAGACTGGAACATTGGCTCCTTCACGGATAGATTTTGTTAAATCCTTCCGGACAATACGACCGTCATAGTATTGACGGAGCTTTTGCTTTATTTCTTCTCGCTTATCTTCTGTTATATTTTCTTGTGCATTACTAAATTCATTCATTTTTCTATTCCCTGTCATTATTTTTAATCCACTTATCAAAATATTTGTTCAAAAGCATTACTTACTGTTTTTTTTAATTTAGATAATGCATACAGATCCGCTGAGTACTCATCCTCGCATTGCCTATATAGTTTTTGATGCTCTATCCGAATTTCTTTTGTTAATTTCTTACGTAATTTTAATTCTGATTCATATTCTTTAAAATCTTTTTTTGCCTCATTTTCCCATAACACCATTTGTTTTTTTCCTAATCTTTTGTAATCTAAATAATGTCCATATTCATGTAGTATAATAAATACTGCAGTTGTAAGTGTCTTTTTTGCAAAATACATTTTTCCATCTTTTTCTACATAATATGGTTTTATAAGGTCATCAATACTTTTATTATTAAACCAATCTGGAAAATATCGTGTCAATTGTCCCAGTGGCACATCTACGAAATAAAATCCATATGGCATTTCACTATTTTCATAATTTTTTTCACCGTTCCACTTTCCACTAAGAATTGCTTGTTCTTCTTCTTTTGTTGCATAATAAAATCTAGGAATCATAATTGCTCTCATTTTTTCCATATTAGACAACAATGCCTCTTGCATATATTTGTATGAAAATACCGGAAATTCTGTACTTGGCAATACTATTTTCGCTAATTCTAAAAAACTAAATTCTTCTATTTTTCCTTGAATCCATCTACTATCCACGTTTTCTCCTCCACTTAAAACCTAAAGTCATCAACAAATGCAATATCAATCATAAATTCATATTGTTGGAGAATATTCTTCTCATCATTCGCATCTGCCAATACCAGATAATACTTGTCACCATACTTATATTCCCTAGACTTCAATGTAAATTTCTCATGGAATGTTCTTTTCTCTGGTGCATCTTCCCGGCTATTTGCCACAATCGGTACATCAAAAGATATTTTTTCTCCATCTTCTGTCGTAAAGTATGCCACCAAGCTTCGTGCCTTCATAGTATCAGTCACTTTTTCTGTCTGGATAAAATCAAAGTAAGTGATCAGGTTCGTCACTTTTCTATTCACAGAAGTCAAAATTACATCTACATAATCGTAAGCAACCGCTCTAGTATTTGTTGTCAACTCAATGACAGGAATCAACATTTCCTGAAGTGAAGAACCGCCATGTACATAGTTCTGTCCTCCACCAGCTACTTTGAAAATGTCTGCTCCAATCGGTGTTGTCACATACAAGTTGTTCATATATGTCATTAATCTGGACTTCATTCCCGGTTCTCTTACTTCCTTTGTAGTGAGCAAGAAACGTTTGTTAGAATACGCACAGATCTCACGATCATATGATACTTTGTCAAATTCCTGCAATTTGTCTCTCTTGTACAGGAATCCATGATCTGCTGTAATAAAAAATTTCGGTGCTGATATATAGCCAGTCAATTTTTTAATCAGCTTATAAATCTCCTCAATTGCTTCTGAACAAGCTGTAAATACTTCATTTTCACTGGCAGGCTTATCTCCGCGGGCATCCACCTGATTATGATAAATGTATACAATATTCTTCTTCTGTAATAATTCTCGAATTTTCTCTTTGTTGGCACTTACTACTTCATCAAATGCTAAAGCCACATTACTTTCATTCTGTGCTTTTAAGATCTTATCCCTAGATACCAAATCACTACAACTCTGTCCATCTACTGTAACATTCAACTTATCATCTACCTGTAACTCATTGTGCGGTAAAAGGCTTGCCATTCCTACTGATGTTACGGAAGGAAGACTACTTATCATACATTCTAATTTCGGTGTACACTTTTCATCCAATTCCAATCGTTCCATCAATTCCTTTGCACACTCATACCGGAATGCATCAGAGATAATAACGATGACACGATTCTTTCCTTCATAAGCCTTTAGGTAATTACGATAAAAGTCTTCTTGACGTTTTAATCCGGTATCTGCTATCAGATTATCTGTCAGTTCCTGATTCCACTTCGGTGTTACTTTCTGCAGATATGTAAAGGAATACATATTCTCAATCCGTTCTCTTACCTTCGAAAATCTCTCTGCATCTTCAATACAGTCATATGCACTGTAAAACCATCTATAATAAGAATCAACCAAATATGTCTGTTTCTGATAATCAGCTACCATAGTCTTGATATCACTGGCCACTTCCAGAACAGATACTGCTTTCATCATCTGGTAAGCATATTTGATTGCCTGATATTCATTTTTATATACATTTCCAAAATGGCAGGACTTTGCAGTTCGCTGCTCTGCAATCTGTGCAATGTTCATGCCATCAATCTGAGCATCCAGGATTTCATCATTCAGCTGATCCAATGCCCAGTCAATTAGGATATTATCCAGTTCCCGGAAAGCATCGCAATTTGCAATATCCAGAAGCTGTGCAGACTGATCTTTTGATTTGCCTGCATCCTTTTTCATTTCAGCTCGGATTCTACTCACTACTCGTAACGTCTTATCTACCTTTTCTGATAATGCATCATACGCATCCTGATAAAGTACATTGTCCATGAGATTCCGGACAAATACGACCACATCGTTCTTTTTTTTCAATACATAAGATTTCAAAACAGTTGGCAATGTATCTTTCAACGCCACTGATACATAAGTCAAGAGCATACATGCTGCCAGATCATCTACGTTCGGATTTTCAGACTGATATCCAAAATACTTTTCGCATAATTCCCAGAACTTTCTTAAAAGTCCGTTATCCTCAAGTGCTTTCAAGTATGCTTCGCTGTCGTTTAATAGTAACTGTCTTGTAATCTCTTCAAAATTTGGAGTCTTCACATCTGTAAGCACGGCAATAAGACCAATATCAATAGTCTCCACATTGAAATGGTCTATGCCGAGTTCTTTAAATTTCTCAATACGATTCTTGTTTTTCCAGAAGTTGCTGTACTGTGCCAGATGTTCTTTAAACCGGTTATCAATTCCAATCTCCTGTGACATCTGGGATACCCGATCCGTATAGTACGGAACCGAGTAATAATACATATCAGCTAATGGATTCTCTGCATCACTTGGTTTTGGAAATGGTGCATATACAAGATACTTGCTCTCTGTATCTGATTCATTCAACAACCATTTGGAATAAAACCAGTTCGTACTATCTAGAATATGTAATTTTGCATTATTCAGCTGTAATTCCGATACCTCGTCTTCATATTCCCCTTTATCATCAAACCAGAATATAATCCGGGTATCTTCTTTGAAAAATTCAGTATTTAACTGATCTTGTATATTTTGTAAATCCATTTTTTTCACCCTCAAGTTTATTTGTGCCAAATCCTTGCACTGTTTATGATATCTTCAATTTACTCTCAAGCCAGAAAATAATAATTCCACAATACGGTGTCAAATTTTTTTCCTGTACGAGGCTCGTATACGTTCGTTCCAGTTCACGCATGAATGCATCCTGTGATTTGCCCTTGCATTTTTTCATGATTCTGTTCTTCTCTGCCATCAAAACATTTTTCCGTGTCTGTGGTAAAGAAAGTGCCTGACAATTCAAATTCAATGTTCCTGTCACGTCTTTATTGATATCCGCGTCATCCGAGTAAATACTTCCATCCGCTTTATACTTAATCTTTCTGACAGACATTTCGTCAAAAGGATTCACCGTAAGCTCTGTATTGCCCCTGTGTGCATCACAGGTTTTATCTTTTGGCTTCACGCCTCGCACCAGACTGTTTCCATAGCACACGCCAAGCATCCATTTAAAGTCCAGCGTTGCCTTTTTATCATGCTCCTGTTCATCCTGTGGATGTCTCGGCCTGCAATGTTCAATTCTCACAACACTTGGAGCCTCAATCTTCTTCATACAATATGCACACAGACATCTCTGTTCTTCCCACATCTGTTCCCGGATGTCTTTTAATACATCTGTAGGCATATCAGACTCATAATCCGCATCCGGATTTTCTTTGCGGAATTTCAGAAGACTATTGGGTTCTTTTCCTCTTTTTATAACAATCATACTCTATTCCCCCAATATTTTTTCCAAATCCAGAGATGTTCTTGCAGCTGCGATATCCGGATCTGTTGTCCCGACAATTGCTTCTATCTCTGTCAAAATTTTATCTGCTTCTTTGTAGTTACTTTCATCCATATATGCATAGAATAAATCCATACGCTGCTTGATGTCAGCCGGACGTTCTGGTACATTCATAACCTCACGTAAAATAGAATTTGCATCTCTTCCATAAGTCTGTGCCACAGGCATATAGATTTCTCCATTATCTAGAATCCGGATCTGTTCTCTTGGAACAGAATTGATAACTGCTGGTGCATGAGAGCTGACAATAAACTGAACCTTTGGAAAAATTGCGTGGAGATCACTCAAAATTGTCTGCTGCCACTGCGGATGCAAATGTAAATCAATTTCATCAATCAACACGATACCCGGTGTTTTTTCCAACACCTGATCTCCCAATGTAGGATTTAACACTGCCATACGGTAGGCAATATCACCGATCATGCTAAGGGTGTTCTTATATCCATCACTCATTTCATCCATTGCAAACTTCTGTGCATTACCATCTACGGATTCAAATTCCAGTACCAATCTATGAGTATCAAGGTCGAAGAACAAGCTGGCATTTTTTGCCCCACTAATTCTCTCAAAACTTCTACAGATTGCTCTTTCTACTGTTCTCAGAAGCAGTGGCCTTTCCAATATACCTGTCTTCTGTTGTTCCTGAAGGCTTTTCAGTGTCTGCATCTGGAACCAGTTCAGCATCAACTTTTCATTTGACTCTGCTGCCATACAATCCACGTAGCCAACCTGACGTTTAAACTCCGTTAAAGATTTCAGATTTCTCTTTTCTTTCTTCTGTGCATATAAACGTCCCGTTCCATAATAAGAAATCAAAGGAAGTACCAAAGATTTATCTCCTGTCATGATCTGGTTCTGTGCTTTCTTCGCAAGACCTGTCAATTCACCCGCATCTTTGATGGTTGTCTTGCCACTTTCAGAATTCAAAGAACGATTCCATTTCACATTTTGCTGGTTCAGACAATCACCAATACTCTCGATGCTTACAGGGAACTGATGCTGTGGATCAATCGTTCCATTTAAATCATGGAATTCATATCTGGCATCATCTTTTAAAATACTTCTGCTGACACCACCATCTATCCCTAATAGAAAGGTACTGACTGAAACAGCTACTGTATCTAATATTGCTGTCTTTCCTGCTCCATTCTTACCAACTACCAATGTGATATGATCAGCGAAATCAATCTCTGCTTCTTTGAAGCATCTGTAATTGGAAATTTTGATATTTTTTAATTTCATTCGAAGTCACCTCAATTCATTTTTATTTTGCAGGAAAAATATCATTACTTGTCAATTTCTCCGCATGGCATTTTATAAAATTTTTGTCTTTCTTCATCTTCAAATGAAACAGCAAAACGATCTACATATTTTCCCAAACTCGATATTACATAACTTTGGTTTTCAACACTTTCATTAGCATCAAAAACTGCCTGTAAAACCAATCCAGATCTCTCTAACGCTAATAATTGCATATTTCCTCGATATACATCTTCTTTAATCGCAATATCAGCTAGATATTCCAAATCTTCATTCAAAGTTTCCATTAGTGCTTTCATTATTCTAAAATAACCAGTATTATCAATTAATCCCAATAGCAGACTTTTCGTTGCATTGACATAATAATTTATTTTTTGCTCGGAGTCCGCTTTATCAATATATCCTAATAACCTCATTCCATTTTGTCTTTTATTTTTAGAAGTATTGAAAAGCTTATTACTTAATTTAACCCCTTTTCCTAATTCTTTTTCTGCACTTTTTACCCCTGTAACAAATAAATGAAACTTACTCCAATAACATGCATCCTTTATCAAAAAAGGCATTTTGGCTATCTGTTTCGCAAAATTTTTATACGCAATTGGATCAAGCATCAACATACCGATCATATTGTCCAACATTTCTTCACCAATTGCCGAAATATCCACTTCTTCAATAAAGCCTTGAACTTCTTCTTTCTGCATAATTTTTCTTTCCCTCTTCTAACACTGTCATTACAAAATCAGGTCTATTTATTCCTTTATTTAATTTTAGCCAGAAGATCCACTTTTAAAGCTTTCTTTCCTTCCTGAGCAACTTCTACACCCTGGAATTTCTCATAATTTACTTTCACACCATCATCCAGATCAATCTCTATTCTCTTATTGGCAATATGAGCAATGGCTTCATCATAAATCTTCATTTCTGCAAGCTGTTTGGTATACTTAGTTACTGCTTTGGTCGCTTTTGATTTTTCAGAAGCAGATGTTGCATTGTCAATGGTATACTGAGCACTCTGCATAGCTGTCTCTACATATTTCTGTGCTCGGTGTAAATAATCTGTTCTTACACGTCCCACGGTGTCAGCATCATATCGGTGCATATATATCAACGCTTTAAACCCGTTCTGTTTTCCGCTGTCAAATAACCAATAAATCGGTCTCTTCTGATATACTTTCAAATGATCTGCATAAAAATCTTTCAGGAAATAGTTACGAATCACTTCTCTGGAAGTGTCGCCTTTGTTTCCTAATGCATTTGCAATAAAATCAAGATTTTCTTCTAGGGTGTCTGCGCCATAGACTGTTCTAACAAATTCTACAAACCGCGCAACAATATCATCGGAGAAATATTCTTCATCTGTGATTGGAATACAGTTATCATCATCCGGAAGAAATGTCTTATATTTACTATTATCCCATTCACCGCCAGCACAGATCAGACCTTCTTCATCAAGAGAATAACGTCCAAACATACAGCCGACTGCATAGGAAACAAACGATTTAATATCTACTTCTTTGTTTGCTACACGAAGAGTTATTAATTCATCTCCTTCTTCTGGTGAAATTTCTTTTTCTAATCCATATATCTGTATATACTGCCTATTAAGTTCTATTTCATTCTCTTTCATCTTATTGAAATGCACATCACACAGTTTTTTCCATTTTTCGAATGAGTCTTCCATAAGGTTATTTCTTGAGTATTTAATTAATGGATGTTGTAAAAAATCCCAAGAAGTTTCGTATGAATTATACTCATCTATTGAAATTTGTACATTTTCTTCAACTAATTGTTCAATTATATCTGATTTGATAATAATTATAGGGAATTTTGCAACTTCCCCTGATTGAAAATTCAAAGTAGGGTTTAATTGTCCAAATATATATTTAAACACTTTAGAATTTAATAATCCTAAAAGATAATTGATTTTATCTCCCAACTCAAAAATACAACATCCTCCATTATCAAAAATATATCCCTCGCCAAATTTTCGAATACTAAAATTGTTACTCGACACTGTAGACCAAGTAAGACCCGGTTTCATAAAATATTGATAGTTAGCAATAACTGCTGTTTTTATTTGCCGAATTGCATAAGCATCATTATACCAATCTATTAAATATTCATTAAACCCATACCACTTACGATATCCACCACCTTTATTATATGGATACCATCTACGTCGCATTGAGTCTTCCCGTTCAATTATTTTCGCATGAAGATTCATTTTAGCCTTTTCTACTTCCGGCCAAAAACGTAAAAATCTATTATTATCAGAAGTAGAATTTCCCTTTCTTGGCGCTGCAATATTTCCTAATGCTATACCTTTTTTGTAAACCGCTAAAACACTAGCACTTATCCAATATGCAATCGGACTTCCTGGTAATCCATAGTATCTCTCCTTAGATGTATAATATTGATTATTACCATCAACAAATTTTTCTTCTTTCTCGTTTTCTCCCACTGCATCTAATAATCTGCAATACGTCCCATTATACATTGCAACATCACTTTTTCTAATTACAAAGCTTGTTGTTTGCACAACTTCACCACCTATTTCATCAAAAGCTCTTGGTCCAAGATGTGCCATATTTACAATATCATTCAATTGCATTTTATTTCTCAATTTTTCAAAACTAGAAAGGAACATCCATGCATGTTGTGTAATCATTGCCTGATATCCATTATTTTTTGTGATTTGTCCACATTTTTCTATAAATACAGCAAACAAATCGCTCTTACTATCTGGATAATTTTCCTTTACATATTTGGATAATTTTGCATCCATTCCAGAAGCCCCCATATATGGCGGATTAGTAATTACAACAGCATATTTTTTAGTTAACAAATATGCTATCGAAACAAATGGATATAATGCATTGAAAACGGGATAATTATATAATGAAATTTCTTCCTTAATCTCCTCAAACCGTCTAAAAAGTAACTCAAAATTTACATCTTCAAAGTTTAAAATAGAACCATATTCTTCTGCATCAAACATTTTTTCAATCAAATTATTCATAGATTGTTTTACCATAGGATCATTATTCACAAAATAATCCAATGTAGTTTGATCAAATATATATTTCTTTTTTCCAGTTTTTTCTGTAAATCCACTTCCATGAATCTGATACATATTTGGTTTTACATTTTTTTCGCGAAAAAAACGTCTGTTATATCCACGACATTTCATCATAACAGCAAAATACGCCAACTGATATGCTCGTTGATCAATATCCAATCCATGAATATTATGTTCTACAATCTCTAATGTCGCTTCTCTCTTGTCATATCCAACACTTTCATAGATATCCATCAGTACATCAAACATCGCAATCAGAATATGTCCACTTCCCATACATGGGTCAATGCAGGTAATGTCTGTTGGTTTCAGCTCTTTGTATGCGGTACGGATCTCTACCAGTTTCACATTAACAGATTCTTCCTGCTTTGCTTCCGGAAGGTAATATTTCCATCCAAATCTTTCTGCTGTTGCTTTCTCATCGGTCCTTGGATCTACTGCTCGTAAATGCTCAATCCAGATTCTTCCCACAGAGTTTTCTACCATGTAGCGAACAATCCAGTCTGGTGTAAAAAGTTGCGTTGCCGCCGGAATACGCTCTTTTGTGATTTTCACATTCTTTTTCAATTTTGCAAAGGTGTCATCTTTCAATTCTGTATTGTAATACTGGTACAGCCATCCAATGATTTCCACCTGTCCAGTAGGATTTCCTTTTTCATCCAATGTGGATACATTAAAATCAGATTCTGGAATACCTGTTTCTGGATTAACCAACATATAAATCACACCATCTTTATCGTTATAAGATATTCCAAACAATAATTCCATATAGTCTGAATCATCTTCAAATAATCCAGGTAATATACTGTTAAGCCAATGACATTGTTTTAAAAAAATCTTGCGGAATAATTCATTTGCATCTTCAGGTTTTTCACTTAACTTTAAGTTGATAATTTCTTCTTTTTCGTCATCAGTAAATCCCCATTCTATGTTAGGTGCTTTAGTTATAACATCTGGCTCTAATTTCCCTTTTTTTTCAGAAGAAAGAACGCGAACTCGTTCTGGCCACATGTAGTCATTAACTTCCATAAAACGGATCGCACAGATTCGATTGAACCAGGTATAAGCTACTTCTTCTACAACTGCCTCA
>OLOD01000765.1_pt1 | contig 23673 bp, 24 predicted proteins | sample 1671921 | NCBI WGS metagenome assembly OLOD01 (sample SAMEA3136626, study PRJEB25190) | human gut metagenome | biome: human gut; feature: human-associated habitat; material: faeces | place: Austria | collected 2013
CTAAATCAGAAAGACCTTGAAAATCAAGGCATTCTGGCTTAGTCCCTTCTTTTTTGACCTGAAAGAGGAACAATCGCACTACAATCGGCGCACCGGATCAAAACCGGCTGGCGGTGGCTATGGAGGTACACTGCATAAGCCCTTCCCGTTGCGCTGCCCACAACGAAAGGAGTCCATCATGAAACAGGGAACTTTGGTTTATGACCACGCAACGGATCGATACGACATTCGCTTTGACCTTGACTGTTACTACGGCGGTCTGCACTGCGGGGAATGCTTCGATGTCATGGTCAGGGGCAAGTGGAAACCCACCCGGATCGAAATGGCTGCGGACTGGTATCTGGTCGGCATCCGCACGGACGATTTGCAGGGATTGAGGGTGAGGATGTGAAGACTTTTCTCAAGGAAGTGCTGCTTCCTCTGCTGATTGCCCTTTGTCTTGCCGCATTCTTCAAGCCGGTCTATATGGCGGACGGCGTATGTGACTACTTCCTGATGTGGCTCTGTGTCGGCTTCCCATTCGGCATCCGCAGGATGTGTCTCTGGCTCGTCCCCTTCGGTTACGGCATATCCGGCACAGTAGGAATCTTCGCACTCAACATCATCATCGGCGGTCTTATCGGAGGACTCGCCCTGATTGTCGGGCTGCTTCTCGGCATCATCCATACCATCCGAGAAATCATCTGAATATCTGAAAAGCTAAGAGGGTTTGTTTCATTCTCCAATTCGGAGCATGAAGCAAACCCTCTTTTTTTGTTGCCCGAAAGCTGGAACAATCTGCCTCTTGCAGATGACGGCGGTGCGGCGAGGAAAGGAGATAAAACAAAAATGAGCTACATGACAGCCGGAAAGCTGCAAGCCTTTGAAGCCCTCATGAAAGAGGTTCCCGGCCACAACCACTATGACAGCGGATGCGACGGTATCTGTCCAGAGTGCCGGTCGTGCTGCTTCCATCGTCCCTACTGGAAATATCAGACCTGTGTCTTCGAGGAATGCCCATTTTCCCCATCGAAGCTATCAACGCTGCGCTGTCAGCCGGAGACACCGAAGGAGGGATAACCGCATGGCAGTCTATCGCGTCAACAAAAACCGCAGTTACACGGTCATGGCAAATTACCATCTCCGGGATAAAAACCTATCCCTCAAGGCCGTGGGGCTGCTCTCCAAGATGCTGTCCTTCAACGATGGCTGGCAGTTCTCAACGAAAGGTCTTTCGGCGATCTGCAAGGAAGGTCCCGATGCTGTTCTGGCAGCTCTCAGGGAGCTTGAAGATCACGGCTACCTTATCCGTCACAGGCAACGCGACGCCAAGGGCAGGATGAGCAACACGGTCTTTGAGATTTACGAACAGCCACAACCGGCTTGTCCACATAGGGAAAATCCGCACATGGAAAATCCAGATGTGGATAATCCACACATGGAAAAACCACACGGGGAAAATCCCGCACAATTAAATACTAATCAAGTAATTAACAACCAAAGAAATAACAATCTGAGTAATTATCAATCTATCAATCTTGATGGGATGGATGGGATGGACGAACGAGAGCAATACAGGGAATTGATCAGGGACAACCTTGAGATCGACATCCGCTCTCAGGACAGGGGTTACGACCTTGACCGTGTGAACGAAATCGTTGAGATCATGCTGGATGCTGTCTGCTCCACAAGCCCCACCATCCGTATCAACGGCGAGGATATGCCACAGCCGGTTGTCAAGTCGCGCTTCCTCAAGCTGGACAGCGGCCACATCGACTATGTACTCCAGGCAATGAACGATTGCCCTTCCGACATACGGAATATCCGGGCGTATCTGCTCACAGCGCTGTATAACGCTTCGCTGACCATAGACAATTACTACTCAGCCCGCGTTAATTACGACTTTCACGGCAAGCCAAGGGATCAGGAGAAACCCGCAGCAGACCCGTATGACTGTGATCCCCAGTTCTTTTTGTAAATCAAATCCCGTCAGGAAGGAGGTGGAAACAGGCTCCAATACTTATTTCTCAGGTGTGCCGCCTTAGCAGTGGCGCTCAAATTTTGGAAAGGAGGTCCCTATGAGAAGCGCAAAAGAAGCAGGGTGCTTCCCCTATGGCAGCAAGCTTGTCTGCTATATCGAAGCACTCCCCACCGGCGAGGTCAGGCAGTTGACTACCAAGCCGGAAAAATACGAGGCATACTTAAACGCCAAATCCGGCGCAAGCAAGCTGCTTGCCGTGTGGCCGGGACGGTGGCGCAGCGACTTGTTCGTCATTGACGATCTCGATGCCTTCTGCGAAGGTCAGATGATCTGAGGATAAAACCGGCAGAAGCATCAGAATTTCAGAAAGGAGGTTCCCATGCAGGATGAAGTAAATACCAAAGTCGTTGCGATTGCCATTAAGGGCGGCAGGATCACTGCGGAAGTGCTGAAAAAGGCGCTCGCCAAATTCATCGAGGAAATTGAAAAGGCCGAAAAGCAAGCCTCGCAGCCCAAGACCTACCGGGGCAAGCAGTCCATCAAGCACCTTGTCGAGCAGAACGCCGCAATCAGCAACATCGAAGTGACCGACGGAAACATCAAGTCTTTCGAGCGTACAGCGAACAAGTACGGGATCGACTACGCGCTCAAGAAAGACACCTCTGAGCAGCCGCCGCGCTATCTCGTCTTCTTCAAAGGCCGGGATGTGGATGTGATGACTCAGGCGTTCAAGGAGTTTTCCGCCAAGACGGTCAAGCAGAAGGAAAAGCAATCCCTCAAGCAGAAGCTCTCCCGCAGCAGGGAGCAGTCCAAAGCCCAGCACAAGGAGAAGGTCAAGGTCAAGACGAAGGATCGGGGCGTTGAGCTATGAGAAAGAAACTCGACATCAAAAAACTCGTCCTTCTCAATCTCCCGTATGTGTTCGCCTTCTACTTTGTGGATAAGCTGGCGGCAGTCTTCCGGCTGGCTCCCGGCACAGAGTTCATCGACAAGCTCACCGGCGGCTTTGCCAATTTCGGCGCAGCGTTTGCCAATCCGCTCCCCAGCTTTCATCCGGTAGACCTTCTCATCGGTGTGGCCGGAGGCGCGTTGCTCAAGCTGGCCGTCTACATCAAAGGCAAAAACCGCAAGAAATTCCGACAAGGAGAAGAATACGGGTCAGCGCGTTGGGGACGACCGGAGGACATCCGACCTTACATGGATGATGACTTCTCCAACAATGTCATCCTCACCCAGACCGAGGGGCTGACCATGAACAGCCGACCGAAGCAGCCGAAGTACGCGAGGAATAAGAACATCCTTGTGATCGGTGGTTCCGGTTCCGGCAAGACCCGCTTCTTCGTGAAGCCCAACCTGATGCAGATGCACAGTTCCTATGTGGTCACTGATCCCAAGGGTACAGTGCTGGTCGAATGCGGAAAGATGCTTGAGAAAAACGGCTATATCATCAAGTCGCTGAATACGATAAACTTTCGTAAATCCATGCACTACAACCCGTTCGCTTACATCAGGTCAGAGAAGGACATCCTCAAACTGGTCAATACGATCATCGTCAACACGAAGGGAGATGGCGATAAGTCCGGGGAGGATTTCTGGGTCAAGGCAGAAAAGCTCTACTATACCGCCCTCATCGGCTATATCTGGTACGAAGCGCCAGAACACGAGAAAAACTTCACTACCTTGCTCGAATTGATCAACGCTTCGGAGGCCAGAGAGGATGACGAGACTTTCAAAAATCCCGTTGACCTCATGTTCGATGAGCTGGAAGAGCGCGACCCTGACCACTTCGCGGTCAAGCAATACCGTAAATATAAGTTAGCCGCTGGCAAAACAGCCAAGTCGATCCTGATTAGCTGCGGCGCACGGCTTGCCCCGTTTGACATCGCGGAGCTGCGGGAGCTGATGAGTTACGACGAGATGGAGCTGGATTGTATCGGCGACCGCAAGACGGCGCTGTTCGTCATCATTTCAGACACCGACGATACCTTCAACTTTGTCGTGGCAATTATGTACTCTCAGCTTTTTAACTTGCTCTGCGACAAAGCGGATGATGTCTACAACGGACGGCTTCCCGTTCATGTCCGCTGCCTGCTCGACGAGTTTGCGAACATCGGTCAAATCCCGAAATTCGACAAACTGATTGCTACGATCCGAAGTCGGGAAATCTCAGCATCCATCATCTTGCAGTCCCAGAGCCAGCTCAAGACCATCTACAAGGATGCGGCGGACACGATTGTCGGCAACTGCGACTGTACCCTCTTCCTTGGCGGCAAGGAAAAGTCCACTTTGAAGGAACTCAGTGAAATCCTCGGAAAGGAGACAATCGACCTATATAACACATCAGAAACCCGTTCGACCAACAACTCATACGGCCTTAACTATCAGAAGACCGGCAAGCAACTCATGTCGGAGGACGAAATTGCTGTCATGGACGGCGGCAAGTGTATTTTGCAGCTTAGAGGCGTGAGACCTTTTCTCAGTGACAAGTACGACATTACGAAGCATCCAAAATACAAAATGCTGTCCGACTACGATAAGCGCAACGCTTTTGACATCGAGAAATACCGTTCTCACAAGCTGGTAGTCAAGCCCACCCAAACCTTCGACCTCTATGACATGGGAGAGGTTGAAGCCGATTGAAGCCCCGTCATGCACTGCGCATGGGCAATGCCCAAAGCAGAACAATGACGGGGCTTCTATTTTTTTGCCCATTTTCAATAATTCACACTCAAAAATCAAGGAGGTTACTCTATGGAATTTATCAATCAGGCGGTTACGGTCCTTCAGACACTCGTTGTTGCCCTCGGTGCCGGTCTGGCTGTGTGGGGTGTGGTCAACCTCATGGAGGGGTACGGCAATGACAATCCCGGTGCCAAGAGCCAAGGAATCAAGCAGTTGATGGCCGGTGGTGGTGTGGTACTCATCGGCACGACCCTTATCCCGCTCCTGTCTGGCCTGTTCTGATCCGCCAGCCCCAGCATAACCGAAAGGTGGTGAAATATTGGGATTTATCCTTGAAAAAATCGAGGAAGCCATAAAAGAGCTTCTGATCGGCTGGATTGAAAGCAACATGACCAATATGTTCACCGATGTCAACGACAAGGTAGGGACGATAGCTGCTGAGGTAGGCAAAACGCCTTCTTCATGGGATAGCAGCATATACCAGATGATCCGGGGACTATCCGAAAATGTGATAGTCCCCATCGCTGGTATCATCATCACCTTTGTCCTGTGTTACGAGCTGATCTCCATGATCACCGAGAAAAACAACCTGCATGATATGGACACATGGATGTTCTTCAAGTGGTTCTTCAAGGCGGCTGTGGCGATCTACCTCGTTACCAATACCTTTGACATTGTGATGGCGGTCTTCGACATCGGTCAGAATGTCGTAGCCGGTGCAGCCGGTGTCATAAGCGGCGACACGAACATCGACATCGAATCCACTCTTGAACAAATGCGCGCCAGCATGGAAACGATGGGCATTGGCGAACTGCTTGGCCTGTCCATAGAGACGCTGCTGATCAGCCTGTGCCTCAAGATTATGTCCATCCTCATCACGGTCATCCTCTATGGCCGTATGATTGAGATTTATTGCACCGTGAGCATCGCGCCCATCCCCATAGCGACGATGAGCAACCGCGAATGGGGCAGCATCGGCACGAACTACCTCAAAGGCTTGTTCGCACTGGCGTTCCAAGGCTTCCTCATCATGGTGTGCGTTGCGATCTATGCCGTGCTCATCAACAACATGATTATCGCGGCCAATATCCACTCGGCGCTGTTCTCTGTGGCGGCATACACGGTCATCCTCTGCTTCTCCCTGTTCAAGACAGGATCGCTCGCGAAGTCACTATTCAATGCCCACTGAGAAAGGAGGGTCAGCTTGAAGAAATACTCCGTGATCTACGCCGACCCTCCGTGGCGGTACCGGGTCTACTCAAAGAAAGGGCTTGGCCGTTCGGCGGAAAGCCATTACCCGACCATGAGCCTTGAAGAGATCAAGGCTCTGCCTATTGGAGAGCTTGCAGCAAAAGACTGTGCGCTCTTCATGTGGATTACCTTCCCCTGTATGCAGGAGGCGTTCCAAGTCCTTGAAGCATGGGGATTTGAATATAAAACAACGGCTTTTGTCTGGATCAAGCAGAACCGGGTGTCCGACAGCCTCTTTTGGGGCATGGGCTACTGGACACGGGCGAATGCCGAACTTTGCATCCTTGCAACGAAAGGCCATCCCAAACGGGCAAGCCCCGGTGTGCATCAGGTCATCATGAGCCACATCGAAGAGCACTCCAAGAAACCGGAGGAAGCCCGCAACCGCATCGTCCAGCTCATGGGCGATGTCCCGCGCATCGAACTTTTCGCCCGCCAATCCCCCGAAGGCTGGGATGTATGGGGCAATGAGGTCGAATGCAGCATCACGCTTGGAAAGGAGGTTCCCAATGGCGTTTGTACCGGTCCCGAAAGACCTGAATCGTGTCAAGACGAAGGTCATGTTCAACCTGACAAAGCGGCAGCTCATCTGCTTTGTGCTGGCTGCGGCAGCGGGTGTTCCGATCTTCTTCCTGACTAAGCCCAGCCTCGGCATCTCCACTTCGGCAATGCTGATGGTGGTCATCATGCTCCCGTTTATCTTCTTCGCTCTCTATGAGAAGGACGGGCAACCGGCTGAAAAAATCCTCGGTCATGTGATCAAGTCCATGTTTTTGAGGGATAAGGTGCGGCCATACCGCACGAGCAACCTATACGCTGCGATCCAGCAGGAAATCAAAGAGAAGGAGGAATTGCAGATTGCACAGCAGCACGAAAAAGGCCGCAGAACCTAAGCGGCTTACCAAAAACGGCAAGGTGTACGGCGATCTTCTCTCCGCCGAGGAAAAGAAGAAGCTGGTCTTGCAGAAGAAAAAGGACAAGAAGGCAAAGAAAGTCCGCAAATCGGCGCAGCAGACTATCCCCTATGTGGAGATGTGCCGCGACGGCATCTGCAAGGTCAACAGCCGTCTTTATACAAAGACTATCCGTTTCAACGACATCAACTATCAGCTCGCCCAGAACGAGGACAAGACGGCCATCTTCGAGAACTGGTGCGACTTCCTGAACTACTTTGACAGCTCGATTTTTGTCCAGTTCTCTTTCATCAACCAGAGGACGAGCATCAGCGAGTTCAAGAAGCAGATCAACATCCCGGAGCAGGCTGACGAGTTCAACGACATTCGCAGCGAGTATTCCGAGATGCTGCAAAACCAGCTCACGAAGGGCAACAACGGCCTCATCAAGCGCAAGTACATTACCTTCGGCATTGAGGCCGACTCCCTGCGCATGGCGAAGGCCAAGCTGGATCGGATTGAGACGGACATCCTCAACAATTTCAAAACCCTCGGTGTGAAGACCGAGCCGCTGTCCGGCTACGAACGGCTGAAAGTGCTCCATGATGTGTTCAACATGGACTCGAACGAGCCGTTCCGCTTCTCCTTTGACATGGTAGCCCGGACGGGACTCAGCAGCAAAGATTTCATCGCGCCCACTTCCTTCGACTTCCGTGAAGGCAAGTGCTTCAAGATGGGCAAGGCCATCGGCGCAGTGAGCTTCCTGCAAATCCTCGCGCCGGAACTCAATGACCGGATGCTGGCTGACTTCCTCGACATGGACAGCAACATCACGGTCAATCTTCATATCCGCACGATTGATCAGGCGAAAGCCATCAAGAGCATCAAGATGAAGATTACTGACCTCGACAAGATGAAAATTGAAGAGCAGAAGAAGGCCGTGAGAAGCGGATATGACATGGAAATCATCCCGTCCGACCTTGCCACCTACGGCGGTGAGGCCAAGCGCCTGTTGCAGGACCTTCAGACGCGCAACGAGAGAATGTTCCTTGTGACCATCCTCATCATGAATACCGCTGCCTCCCGCCAGAAGCTCGAAAACGCCATCTTCCAGACGGCTTCCATTGCCCAGAAATACAACTGTGCGCTCAAGCGGCTGGACTTCCAGCAGGAAGAAGGGCTGATGTCCTCTCTTCCGATTGGCCTGAATCAGATCGAGATTGAGCGCGGGCTGACCACCTCTTCGACGGCGGTGTTCGTCCCGTTCACGACGCAGGAGCTTTTTCAGGGCGGCGAGGCGCTGTATTACGGGCTGAATGCGCTCTCCAACAACATGATCATGGTTGACCGCAAGCAGCTCAAAAACCCGAACGGTCTGATCCTCGGCACCCCCGGCTCCGGCAAGAGCTTTTCGGCGAAGCGGGAAATGACCAACGCCTTCCTCATCACAGAAGATGACATCATCGTCTGCGATCCCGAGGCGGAGTATTATCCCCTTGTGCAGAAGCTCGGCGGTCAGGTCATCCGCATCTCGCCCGTAAGCACCGACTACATCAACCCGCTGGACATCAATGTGAATTACTCGGAAGAGGAAAACCCGCTGACTTTGAAGTCTGACTTCATCCTCTCCATGTGTGAGCTGATTGTGGGCGGCAAGGATGGGCTGCAACCGGTGGAAAAGACCATCATCGACCGCAGCGTTCGCAAGGTGTATCAGGACTATCTTGCCGATCCGGTCCCTGAGAAGATGCCTATTCTCGAAGACCTCTACAACATCCTGCGCAGTCAGAGTGAGCCGGAGGCACAGCGGATTGCCACTGCCCTTGAAATCTATGTGCATGGCTCGCTGAATGTCTTCAATCACCGGACGAATGTGGATGTGAATAATCGCTTCGTCTGCTATGACATCAAGCAGCTCGGAAAGCAGCTCAAAAAGCTGGGGATGCTCATTGTGCAGGATCAGGTCTGGAACCGCGTGACCATCAACCGCGCCCAGCACAAGGCGACGCGCTACTATATGGACGAGTTCCACCTTCTGCTCAAGGAAGAACAGACAGCTGCCTATTCCGTCGAAATCTGGAAGCGGTTCAGAAAATGGGGCGGGATTCCGACCGGGATCACCCAGAATGTCAAGGATTTGCTGGCTTCTCGTGAGATTGAGAACATCTTTGAGAACTCCGACTTCGTTTACCTTCTGAACCAGGCATCCGGCGACCGGCAGATCCTCTCGAAGGCACTGAACATCTCGCCTAGCCAGCAGAACTACATCACCAATTCCAACGCCGGTGAAGGCTTGATCTTCTACGGCTCGACCATCGTCCCCTTCAAGGATGACTTCCCGAAGGACACGATGCTCTATCGTTACATGACCACCAAACCCGAAGAAACCTTGCAGAATTAAGGAGGACTACCTTTATGAAAAAGAATATGAATGAGAACTTTGAGATCACCGTTGACGAGATGACCGAGATTTTCGGCGATACGCCGGTTGAGATGAGCTTCCGCGAGGTCAAGGAAGGCATGGACAGCTTCTTCGGCCTGATGGGGCTGACCGTGGAGTTGGTCAACCTGATCCGCAAGGAGGACGAGCTGAAAAAGCACCACCGCGCTTACCTCCATGTCCGCGAGGAAATCGCCGAGTGCGCCAATGAGGCGACGGAGGTCATCGGCGGTATTCTTGACTCCATTCAGGAGAAAGAACACATCTACCGTGTGTCCGGCACTCCTTCCGCTTTTGATATGGATGAGGAAGACGAGGATGAGGATGATTTCGTCACCATCCCCAAGGAGAAGTACGACAGCATGATTGAGGATCTGCTGACGATGGCCGAACTGATTGACATGGTATCGGATATGCGCACCAAGGATGTCCGCGCCATTCAGGAGTTTGGCAAGTTCATCCCGGCCTATGCCGCCTATGAGCGCAATCGTCTTTCCCTGTACCGCGAAGCGGCGAAGGAGGCCGAGGACATCATCGACCGCTGGGAGGATGAGCTGGACGATGACGAGGACTGCGAGCCGGACGAGTATTTCTCCGACTGATTGCGCATCAAGTCTCGCAGAAAGGAGGGAGTCCCCATACAGCTTGATCACATTTACACCGGCGATTGTCTCGAAGTCCTCAAAACGCTGCCCGATGAAAGCGTCCATTGCTGCATCACCTCCCCGCCGTATTACGCGCTGCGTGATTACGGTGTGGACGGGCAGATCGGCAGAGAGGCAACGCCAAAGGAATACATCTCGCGCCTGACGGAAGTGTTCACCGAAGTCAGGCGCGTACTGCGCTCAGACGGGACGCTCTGGCTTAACATCTCCGACACCTATGCCGGGAAAGGCAATCAGGGCAGCTATGTGGACGCAAAAAATCCCAAGGGCAGAAATGGTCAGGCTGTGGCTCTTAACTACAAGGTTGAGGGCTGCAAGCCCAAGGACATGATCGGCATCCCGTGGATGCTGGCCTTTTCGCTCCGCGACTCCGGCTGGTATTTGCGCAATGACATTATCTGGATGAAAGAAAACCCGATGCCGGAGAGTGTCAAAGACCGCTGCGCCCGCTGCTATGAACACATCTTCCTGTTCTCAAAGTCACGGAAGTATTTCTTTGACTACCGGGCAATCTCCGAGCCGATTGCTCCCGGAACAGCGAGTAGGCTCAAGCGTGGGGTCAAGGGAAGCAACAAATACGGGGAACCTATCCCCGGACAGGTAAAGCAGCAAACCATCAATCTTTGCCGGGAACATGGCGAGATCACCGATGACATGATAAACCCGCTGCGCAACAAGCGGGATGTCTGGATTATCAACACTGTCCCCTTCAAAGGCGGTCACTATGCCGCATACCCGCCTAAACTGGTTGAAACCTGTCTGCTTGCCGGATGCCCGAAAGACGGCGTTGTCCTTGATCCCTTCATGGGAAGCGGCACAACCGGCATGGTCGCAAAGCAGCTTGACCGTCACTATGTCGGGATCGAGTTAAATCCTGAATATAAAGAACTTGCCGAGGCGCGGATTGGAGGTGAAATTTGATGCCTCATGATGAATTGAAGCCAAAAGACCGGGTTGTCCTGCGGATGACCAGAGACGGCGCTGTGGAAGAAAACCTTACCGAAGGCACCTCAGAAAATGTGTCAAAACGGCTTGAGGACGCCCAGCTTGTCGCGCCCCATGACACGGAAACCGGCGATATTGCCGAAGAGGTCAAGAAGCGGCGGCAGCTTCGTCCTGATGAGCTGGAAGACGCAGTGAGTCAGGCTCAAGCCGAAACACAGTCCGCAGATGCGGCGCAAGAGTACAATCCGGGCGATCTACCCGTCAACGATGATCCCACATCTCACACTCTGCACTCTGAGACATACCGCACCCATTCCGTTGACTACGGAAAAGCATTTGCCGATACCGCTGTTACCGGTAAGGTCAGCAGACCTCGCGCTGAAAGGCAGATTGATGGAGAGTCCGTTCTGGAAAGAGCGGCGGAAACCTCCGCAGAGATGCCGGACCTTGACGATGATGCCCCAGCTTCCAGACGGATTGAACGGTTGGAGCGAAAATCTCAGAAGGCGCATGAGCGTCTGGATGCCGCCCGTGAGAAGCTGCCCACCAAGAAGGTGTTGAAAAAAGAGCGCGTCTTTGACGAGGAAACCGGTAAAGGCAAAACCCGCCTCTACTTTGAAGACGAGCTGAAAGTCCCCAAGGGACAGAGCAAATTGCAGTTTGAGGCAGACAAGACCGTCCGCAAGGTCGGCGATACGCTTGCCTCTGGCATCCACGGCAAAATCCATGAGGTGGAGCAGGAAAACTCCGGTGTAGAAGCTGCCCATAAGACAGAGATTGCCGCCGAGTCCGTTGTCCGCCACTACCAGCATCATACAGAGCGCAGTGCAAACAAGCCGTTCGAGAAGGTGTCCAAGCTGGAGCAGAAGGCCGAGGCCGCTGACCGGAAGCTCCATTTTGAGAAGACGGTCGCCGAAAATCCTGAGATGAAGGCTTCCCGAGCCAATATGAATAAGCACTACCAGAAGCAGCACATCAAGAAGGAATATGCTGCGGCTCGCAAGGCAGGGACGCAAACGGCCTCCACCGCCACCAAGTCCACCGGTAAAACCATCCGAGAGAAAGCGTCGGATAAGGTAAAGGACTTTATCGTCAAGAACAAAAAGGTCTTTGCTTGGCTGGGAGCTGGCTTGATGATTCTGATCCTGTTGTCTGCTGGGATTAGCTCCTGCACGGCAATGTTCACCTCTACCACCTCGTCTGTCATCGCCACTTCCTACCTCAGTGAGGACGATGCCATGACCGGCGCGGAGGCGCAGTATTGTCAGATGGAGGCCGAGCTGCAATCGTATCTGGACAACTACGAAAGCACACACGACTACGACGAGTACCACTTTGACCTCGACGCGATTGAGCACGATCCCTATGTGCTCATTTCCATTCTCTCCGCCTTCAATGAAGGAGAGTTCACTCTGGACGAAGTTCAGGGACTTCTTCAAACGCTCTTTGACCAGCAATATATCCTCACTGAGGATGTGGAGGTTGAGGTGCGTTACCGGACAGAGACCCGTACCGGGACAACGACTGTCACCGATCCCGAAACCGGCGAGACCAGCACGGAAACTTACACTTATGAAGTCGAAGTCCCGTACAACTACTACATCTGTACCGTTACGCTGGAAAACTTTGACCTCTCCCATTTGCCGGTCTACATCATGAATGAAGACCAGCTCTCCATGTACTCAGCCTATATGTCAACGCTGGGCAACCGTGAGGATTTGTTCCCCGGCTCTGGCTATGTGGACAAGTACATTGAAAACCCGCCTGATGACTACACGGTCAATGCGGCGTATCTGACAGACGAGAAGTTCGCAACTCTCATCGCAGAGGCAGAAAAATATCTCGGCTACCCGTATGTTTGGGGTGGCTCAAATCCGTCCACTTCCTTTGACTGTTCGGGATTCGTCAGTTATGTTCTCACAAACAGCGGACTTGTCAACACCGGGCGGCTGGGTGCGCAGGGGCTTTACAATGTCTGTTCGCCTGTTTCCAGCGCCGATGTGAAGCCGGGGGATCTCGTCTTCTTTGTCGGCACTTATGACACGCCGGGCGTGTCCCATGTGGGCATCTATGTGGGCGACAATGTGATGTTGCACTGCGGCGATCCCATCCAGTACACATCCATCAACACTTCCTATTGGCAATCCCACTTTTATGCCTTTGGAAGACCCAACTACTAACCGAAAGGAGCGTTTTTATGAACCCGAAATATCAGAAGGTCTGCGCGGAAATCGCCAAAACCGAGAAGAAGGTCGAGGACCTGCAGGGGCAGCTCAAGGAGCTGTACGACAAGAAAACCGAGCTGGAAAACCTTGAAATCGTCAACACCGTCCGTGCAATGGTCATGGACAAGGATCAGATCATGTCCTTCCTTGCCGCGATGAAGGACAGCAAGGCGGAAAAGCCTACCACTACCCAGCAGGAGGTGACGGACAATGACTAAGAGAAAAGGAATCCGCCTTCTGGCGGCACTTGCACTGTGCTTCACGCTTTGTATCTCGTTCACTGTACCCGCATTCGCCTATGCGGATGATACCGAGCAGGAGCTTCCGGTCACGGAGGCGACCCAGCCCGAGGCAACACCGGAAACCGCAGCACCCGAAGAGCCTGAACCGTATGAGGGCGAGCCGATTGACGGTGAAGGTAACGCTTATACCCGCGATCTGCTCTATGACAAGGCGACGAATAAGCAGTTCATCACGGTGCAGACCAAGGCCGGCAACACCTTCTATGTCGTGATCGATTACGATGCGCCCATCAACGAGGAAGAGGAACAGTACCAGACCTATTTCCTCAACATGGTGGACGAGGCCGATCTGCTTGCCCTGTTGGATGAGGAAACGGCATCTTCGCTTACTACCTGTAACTGCGATACCCGCTGCGAGGCCGGAGCTGTCAATACGGAATGCCCAGTCTGCAAAACAAACATGAGCGAGTGTACCGGCGCTGTACCTGAGCCGGAAGAGCCGGTCGAGGGCGAGGAAACCGAGGTGCCCGAAGAGCCGGAAAACGCTTCCCCGAACATTGCCCTGATCATCGGCATCATCGCGCTGGTCGGCATCGGCGGTGGTGCATATTACTACTTCAAGTTCGTGCGCGGCAAGAAGCAGAAGGACGAGGATCTGGATTTCTTCGATGACGAGGGCTATGAGGAAGAGCCGTACATCAACGAGGACGAAGAGCCTGTCATTGCAGACGATGAGGATGACGGGGACGAAACCAAAGAAACGGAGGAAACGATTTGATCTTAGTGATTGCGGAAAAACCGAGTGTTGGAGCCGCTATCGGGAAGGTGCTGGGCGCTTCCTCCCGTAAGGACGGCTATCTCGAAGGAAACAACTACATTGTCTCATGGTGCGTTGGTCATCTTGTGGGGCTTGCGGACGCAAGCTCCTACGATGAGCGCTTTGCCAAATGGCGGTACAGCGATCTCCCCATCGTCCCGGATGAATGGCTGTTTGAAGTTCCGAAGGACAAGCAGAAGCAGTTCAAGGTGTTGCGTGACCTTATGCTCGATAAGCGTGTGACCGAGCTTGTCTGCGCCACCGATGCGGGGCGCGAGGGCGAGTTGATTTTTCGGTTGGTCTACAAGAAAGCCGGTTGCACGAAGCCTTTCAAGCGCCTGTGGATCAGCTCGTTGGAAGACAGCGCAATCCGAGAGGGCTTTGCCCATCTGCGAGACAGCGGCGAGTATGACCGGCTCTATGAAGCTGCGCTTGCCCGTTCCAAGGCAGATTGGATTGTCGGTATCAACGGCACAAGGCTGTTCTCAACACTCTATCATAAAAAGCTGGTGGTCGGGCGCGTCCAAACGCCTACGCTGGCAATGCTGGTGGAGCGTGAAGGCAAAATTTCCACCTTCCACAAGGAGAAATACTTCAATGTCCATATCAGCAAAGACAACTTGACGGCGGATCTGGAAAAGGTCAAAACCGAAGACGAGGCGAAGGCGATTGCGGCGGCTTGCGATAAAAAGCAAGCCGTCGTTTCTTCTCTCAAGAAGGAGACGAAGACGGTCAACCCGCCAAAGCTCTATGATCTGACCACCTTGCAGCGGGAAGCCAACCGCTACTATGGCTTTACCGCCCAGCAGACGCTCGATCTGGTGCAGTCCCTCTATGAGAAAAAGCTGCTTACCTATCCCCGAACGGACAGTCAGTTCATCACTGAGGATATGGAGAGCACCGCCCATCAGGTGATCGGCATTGTCTCCCGCAAGCTGCCGCTCTTTGAGGGCATCACCCATGAGCCGGACATCGGGAGAATTACCAACAACGCCAAGGTCACTGACCATCATGCCATTATCCCCACTGTCCAGCTTGAAAAGCAGGACCTCGCCGAGCTGCCGGAGTCGGAGCAGAAAATCATCCGGCTTATCGCCATGCGCCTTCTGAGCGCTACCGGTGAGAAGCACATCTATGATGAGACTTCGGTCACGCTCACCTGTGAGGGGTTCGAGTTCAAGGCAAAAGGCAAAACGGTCGTACAGGATGGATGGAAGTCGGTTGAGCGCTGCTTCAAGGAAACGCTCAAGAGCAAGGAAAAGGACGAGCCGGAACGCTCGCTGCCTTCTCTGAATGAGAAGGATATTCTCTCTTCTGTCGATTCCAGCGTCACCGAACATTACACATCCCCGCCGAAGTCCTACACCGAAGACTCCCTTCTGTCGGCAATGGAAACTGCGGGAAACGCTGAGTTCGACGATGATACCGAAAAGAAAGGGCTTGGCACTCCCGCCACCCGCGCCGGTATCATCGAAAAGCTGGTCAAAGGCGGCTTCGTTGAGCGCAAGGGCAAATCTCTCGTGCCTACAAAGGACGGCAACAACCTTGTATGCGTCCTGCCAGAACAGATCACTTCGCCTACCATGACGGCAGAATGGGAAAATACCCTGATGCAGATTGAGCGTGGCAATGCGGATGCGGACAAGTTCCTTTCCGGCATTGTGGGAATGACCTCCGATCTGGTCAAAGCCTATCCCTTCCTCTCTGAGGCCGAGGCAAACCGCTTCGATACCGGCAGAGAGTCCATCGGCAAATGCCCGCGCTGCGGCTCGCCGGTCTATGTAGGCAAGGGAAACTACTACTGCTCGAACAAGGAATGCTCCTTCTGTATGTGGGAGGATAACAAGTTCTTTACGAGTAAGAAAAAGAAGCTGACCAAGAAAATCGCCGCCGAACTGCTGGACAAGGGTTGGTGCAGAGTGACCGGGCTTTATACGCCAAAGCGCCCGCAGCTCTATGATGCGGTGATCCGTCTGGATGACACAGGCGGCAAGTATGTCAGCTTCAAGATGGAGTTCGACCGATGACGCGCCCGCGATATATTGCCTCATGCAGCGGAGGCAAGGACAGCGTAGCAACAATTCTTCTTGCTGCGGAGAAAAACGAGCCGTTGGATGAGGTCATTTACAGTGAGGTGATGTTCGATCAGGAGATCAGTGGAGAAGTCCCGGAGCATCGGGACTTTATCCACCAAAAGCTCAAACGGTTCGTTGAAAATGAACTCGGATGCAAATTCACGGTCCTGCGAAGTGACAAAACTTACGATGATGTGTTCCATCACATTATCACAAGAGGACCTTATGAAGGGCTGCTCCGAGGTTTTGTCTGGCCGGGAAAGTGCGCGGTAAATCGGGACTGTAAAATGCCTCCGCTCCGCAAGTACCATAAGGCTCAACCTGATGACACCCGTAGCTATGTAGGTATTGCATTGGACGAGCCAAAGCGTCTTGCCAGACTGAATAAGGAGAAGGACATCAGCCTTCTTGCAAAGTATGGCATGACGGAAGCGGATGCTTGGCGGCTGTGCGAGAAATACGATATGCTCTCGCCCTGTTATCAACATTCCAAACGCAACGGTTGTTGGTTCTGCCCGAACGCATCGACTTCTGAGCTTTCCCACATGGTCAACCGTCACCCTGACTTATTTGAGAAGTTGATTGAATGGGAACATACAGATAATTTGTATCATCGCAGATTGACCAGAACGGAAACTCCGTCTGAGATCAAAGCCCGTCTTTCGGGCAAATCTCAGCCGGAGTTTTCTATTTCAAATCAGTAAGATTGGAGGTTAGAAATGGCTGAAAACAGAAACGCCCAGCAAGTCCGGGAAATCACCGACAAGCTGGAACAGGGACTCAAGGAACTGTTTGAATCCGAACGCTTCAAAGAATACCTGAAAACGATGTCCAAGTTCTACAACTACTCGTTTAACAATACGCTTCTCATCGCCATGCAGAAGCCAGATGCGACGCTGATCGCCGGTTACACGGCATGGCAGCGCAACTTCGACCGCCATGTGATGAAGGGCGAAAAGGGTATCAAAATCCTTGCTCCTGCGCCCTACAAGGTGCAGGAAGAGCGGGAAAAACTCGACCCAGCAACGCAGAAGCCCGTTCTCGACAAGGACGGCAAGCCGGTCACTGAGACGGTTGAAGTGACCCGCCCCGCCTTCAAGTTGGTGAGCGTCTTCGATGTGTCCCAGACGGACGGCAAAGAGCTTCCCGATATTGCCGTAGACGAGCTGACAGGCAGCGTGGAAAACTACGCCGCCTTTTTTGATGCTCTCAAAGAGCTGTCTCCGGTCCCCATTGCCTTTGAAAACATCACCGATGGCGCAAAAGGCTACTTCTCTCATGTAGAAAACCGCATTGCCATTCAGGAGGGTATGAGTGAAATCCAGACCATCAAGACGGCGATCCACGAGATTGCCCATGCCAAGCTCCATGCCGTCACTCCGGGCGAAAAGGTTGCTCCCGAGGACAAGAAAGACCGGCGCACTAAGGAGGTCGAGGCAGAAAGCGTCGCCTATACCGTCTGCCAGCGGTACGGCATTGAAACCTCTGATTATTCTTTCGGCTATATCGCCGGTTGGTCCTCCAACAAGGAGACCAAGGAGCTGAAAGGCTCGCTGGAAACCATCCGCAAAACGGCGGCTGAGATGATCACCGGTATTGATGAAAAGCTCAAAGAGCGGCTTGCCGTGAAGGAACAGGAAGCCCCTACGCCGCTGCGGGATGCGGCGATTCCGGTTTACCGAGAAGCTGCGATGTATGCCTTTGAAGCCGGTGAGCTGGATGCTTACCGCACCTCGATGCAAGCCAACATGGACTGTAAAGAGGCGATTGAGCAGACCATCAACGACTACTACGGCAACAACCGACTTGCGGCGGAGTCCGCCGTTAAGAGCATCCTTGAGAAATTCTCGCCTGAGCGCGTCGCCTATGTCCTCGCGCAAACCATCCAGCAGAAAGACCATGACGGGCGCATTTCCCCAGACTGCAAGGAATGGGCAAAGGGCATGGATGGCAGCCCGGATCATGCAACTCAACTCATTATTGACAGTGTAAATCCGGGGCTGGTTAGCCTTTTCACCGAAGAGTTTGTCCGGCAGACTGCCATCAGCAGAACTCAGGAACAGGCACCGGCTGAGCAGAGCAAACCGGCTGTGCCGGAGAAGGCTCCCGAAGCTCCGGCTCCCAAAGAGCCGGAACAGGCGGTACCGGTGAAGCATCGCCTCACACCGGAGGAAAAGAAAATCAAGGAAGCTGTCATGGACACGCTCAAAGCGCAGATCGCCGGTCGCAACGACGGGATGCTGTCTACCTACCGTTCGTCCAATCAGTCCTTCAAGGTGATGATGGAGTACAAGGTCAGGATTGAGGGCAACACCGTTACCCGGGATGGCGAGCCGATGTTCGCTATCCACCGCCGCCATTCTGCGAAGAAGGTACAGGGCTGCTACCGCGAGCTGACACCGATACTTGAATACATCGGCAAAGAGAAGACTCAGGAAGCAGCGCGGGAAAAACCTTCTATCCGGGAACAGCTCCGTGCTGCGGCAAAGAGCCAGCCTGAGCGGAAAACGCCGGTTAAGCAGAAGTCCCACGATGTCGGTTTGGAGTGATGCCTATGAAGTTTGAAAACATCAATCTTGTGGATGCCCTTCGCCGGATTATGGACATCCATACCCAGAACTACAAAGAGGATTTTGAGCTGGACGCCGGGTTGCTTCACAGCCTTGCCGGTTCCCAATCCCCCGAGGACAAGCACCTTCTCTGGATGTCCCGTCCGAACGGCACTTACCTCCTGCCTGAGCGTGAAGTCTATGTGAAGGATTCCTACGAAAACAAAGTGTGGGAGTTTTACCATGAACAAACCCGCGATCCCATCCTTGCCTATGCAGTCGAGATCAAGGGCGTAGAGGGCGATACCATCAGAGGCAACCTCATTGAGCTGGACTATGCCGCTCATGTGGAGAGGATGCAAAAGCTCACCGTTCCGGTTGAGACAGTGGCAGTCACCTTTAAGGACGATGCCACCTTTTATCTGCCTTTCCGCAGCTACCGGCGCGAAGCGATCCCGCTGAAAGAAAAGCACGGCGAGGTCGTGTCGGTGAGTTATCTGCCTGAGAACGCGGCTGAGCTTGACATGATTCTCCGCCGTGAGCGCTTCAAAACGAGCTTCCATGCGAAAACTGGCAGTATTGAGGATCACATTCACAAGCTTGCCGTCCAGCATGGCGTGACCGAAAAGCTGGGCATATTGCCCCTTGAAGCGCAGACCGCCTACAACGCCGTCAAGGAAGCCCATCCCGAAGCGATTGTCTGCTTTGTCCAGAACGGCTACTTCGAGATTTACGGTGAAGATGCGAAGAAGGCAGCGCCCGCGCTCGGCACAAAACTCCTGATGAAAGAGCTGGAAGGCGGCGGACAGGTCGTCGTGACCGGTTTTCGGGAAGATCAGTGGGTTGCCAAGGCAAAGGCTCTGTGGGGACAAGGCAACGATGTCCTTGTCACGCAATCCGGTGAAGACGGCAGACAGGAAACCATCAAACACCTTCTCGCTGAGGACTATATCCCTGTTGGCATGGTGATGGATATGGACGGCAAAACCGTCCGCGTTGACAAAGTGGATTTTCCAAATGAAGAAGTCAGCCTGACGGACATTACGGACAGGAAAAATCCCGTTCCATTCCGTGAGCGGTTGTCTATTGTCCGTTCCTATGTGGAGGATGCTCCGGCAGAAAGCCTCTGGAAAGCAATGGATCGAAGAGAGCATACCTCTCAGAAGAAGACTTCTGTCCTCGCAAAGCTCAAAGAACACGCCAAGAGTGCGCCGGATAAAGGCGCTAAGAAACCTGAGCACACGAAGAAACCGAAATCAAAAGAAATGGAGATGTGATTATGTTTTTTACTGTGGAAGAGACGAATCTGATGTGCTGTTTCGATACTTCCAGCCGCAAGAGGCTGATTGCTGAAATGAAGTCGCTGCCCATCAATGAGCTGGACGATGAGATGGCGGAGCTGCTTTTTCATACCGTTCGGAAGCTTGAGGGCATCACCGACGAGGCGTTTGCCCAGCTCTACATCGCGCCGGACAGTATGATGGACGATTGAAAGGAGGATGCCTATGCCCGTGTTGGATGGCAGTTTTGAAGCCTTCGTGACCAATCTCGGCAAGTACAACGAAGGCGAGCTTGTCGGTGAATGGGTTCATTTTCCGACCACCGAAGAGGAAATGAAGGAGGTCTTCGAGCGGATCGGCATCGGCTCAAAGGGCGAGTTTGGTCAGGTCTATGAGGAATGGTTTATCACGGATTATGACTGCTCCATTCATGGAGTCAGCAATCTCCTTGGCGAATACGAAAACCTCGATAAGCTCAACTACCTCGCCGCCCGGTTGGATGAGATGTCCCGCTCTGAGCTTGAGCATTTCGTGGCAATCATGGATAGCGGCTGCGATGAAGTAAATGACCTCGACGATCTGATCAACCTGACCTACAATCTCGACAACTATGATTTTATCCCCGACATCAAGGACTATGACGATCTCGGTCGCTACTACTTCTTTGAGGGTGGCTACAACATCGACAACAAGTTCGGCAGCTTTGTGGACTACATTGACTTTGAGCGGTACGGCGAAGACTGCGCAATCAATGAAGGCGGCACTCTGACCGATGCTGGGTACATCCGTCCTACCGGCGATAGCTGGAACCGCTACTTTGACGGTACGCTTGAGGATATTCCCGATGAGTACCGTGTCACCGGAAGCGGCGAGGAATTGGAGCCGCCAAGCACGATCACTGTGCTGGTGGTTGAGCCGGACAAGAAGCCCTATGTGAAAGAAATCCCTTCCAGCCTTGAGTCCTTACAGCATGAGGTTGGCGGGGACATTGAGGCGGTCTATCCTTTTGAAGAGCCGGTCGCCATTGTCTGCAACGAAGAAGGCAAGATGAACGGGCTGCCTCTCAACCGCGCTCTGCGGGATGACAGCGGTGAAATCTATGATATTGTTGCCGGTACCTTCCTTGTCACAGGGCTGACAGAAGACAGCTTCGGCTCGCTTTCGCCGGATCTTTTGCGGCAGTTTATGACTGAGTTCAAAATGCCGGAGCAGTTTGCCAAAATCGGAGACAGGATTGTGGCTATCCCGATGATTTCCGAAGAACAGCAGAAACAGACTGTCCTTGAAGAGAAAAGCTCCATTGTCAATGAGAACACTTTCGGTATGGCGGTGGATGGCCATATCGGCACATGGCACACGATTGACCATAAGGAGATCGACGGTCAAACCTTTTGGCTGATGGAGCACGACACCTTTGGGGACGATGCCTCCTGCATCATTGTCGATGAGCGCGGCGAGCTGGTGCTGTCCCATATCTATGACGGTTTCGATGAGACGGCAGTTAATCTGCTCCGGCAGGAGGTCATGCCGGTCGAGAAGATGCCGGATGACAGCATCGGCATCGAGGAAATGAAGCAGTATGGCTACAAATGGGGCGGGATGCTGCCCATGCGGGAAGAGGCTGCGGCTGAGGTCATGAAGTCGTGCCAGATTTACCGGCTGTACGGCGACGATACCGAGGGGCTGGTTCTGGACGCTAAGGAGATCAAGGAACACGCCGCCAAAGGCGGTATCTTCGGTGTGGAGAAAGCGGATTGGGTGGCTGAGCTGGAAAAGCAAAATCCGCTCAAAGCCGCTGAAATGTCGCTTGAGGATGACTACGGCATGATTGACGGGATCATCAACAACGGTACTAAGGAGAATGAGAAAAGCGAAAAGCGCGGGAAGTCCTCTATTATGGATCGGCTGAAAGCAGCCAAGTCCAACAAGCCGCAGGACAGGCCAGCGCCCCAGAAAGAGAAAAAGAGTGAGCGTGATTTATGAGCCGGAGTAAGAAGTGGAAGCTTGAATGGAGCTTTTTCCTTGACAATGACGGACGGCGCAAATACAATGACCTGTGCCGCCGCTGCCTCCATCCCTGCAAGCAAAGTTTTCGGGCTGAAATAGTGGCGTGTCCCTTCTACGAATCCAAGCGGACAGATAGGGCGGAAAATATGTCGTGATAAGTGTCGAAAATCGCGGTTTTTCCGCCCTGTAAGCGGCGCTGGAAAGGTGCCCCGTATGTTTTCCCGTCTATGCCTTTAAAGTCAAAAATGTCAGGATAAAGGTCGATTTTTAACCAAAAGTGAAGAGCCTCGGTCGATGCCCTTTCGGGTGTCGGCTGAGGCTCTTTTATATTGCTGGATCGTCTTCTTATACAGGATAACATTGTTTGGAAAAGTCTACGATTATGATGTAACGGCACTGAGGCCACATACCGGGATGGGTTTTTGTACTGAAATCCCGAAAGACTTGACAACAGATATTCCTATATAGTATAATCCTAAATGAAATCAAAAAGGAGGCTTCTGCTATGAACAAAATCAATATCAGCAATGCGCCCGCTTACACTTCTCCCAATTCCATGACTCTGATCTGTACAGAGAAACCGGATGGCAGCACCAATCTTGCGACTCTGGCATTCTGGGCTTTTGCGTCCACCAATCCCGGAAAGATCATGTTCTCCCTGAACAAGGGGGCTTACAGCTTGGAACTGCTGGCTGAGAAAAAAGAAGTTGTTCTCGCCATTCCCGGAGTTGAACTGACCGGCGCTCTGATTGGCTGTGGCACCTGCTCCGGACGTGATACGGATAAGGCTGCTAAGGTTGGCCTGACGATGCAGGAAGTGGAGGGCACAAATATCAAGGCTCCTGTTCCTTGCAAGCTGCTCATTCATGCGACTGTTGCCCAGACGATGGATGCGGACGATCATGTTGTCCACCTCTGCGATGTCAAGGGTGTTTACGGCGATGAAGATGTGAATGCAGTATTTGGCTGGAAAGGTTACGCTGAATTTGCGGCTGCGCAGCAGAAATAAGAAAGGACAAGGCGGCTGTCTGCGGATAGCCGCCTTGCGGTTTGAGGTGGCAATATGAAAACACAAGGCGGATTTTTGATAACCCGGATCAAACAGGTCGGAGGACGTGTTTTTGAACGCATATTGAGCGAAAAAAACATTGATGCTTTTAATGGCTCCCAGGGAAGGATTCTATATATCCTCTGGCAGAAGGATGGCGTTCCCATCAGTGAGCTGTCAAAGGAGACCGGTCTTGCCACGACCACGCTGACCAGTATGCTTGACCGCATGGAGGCGGCAAATCTGATTTATCGGGATCGCGGCGACAAAGACCGTAGAAAGATTCTCATTTTTCTTACAGAAGAAGCCAAAGGTCTGGAACAAGAATATAATGAAGTAACAGAAGAAATCAGCAACATTTACTATAAGGGATTTTCTGAGGAAGAAATCGAGCAGTTGGAGAACTATCTCCACCGCATCCTGAAAAATGTGGAGGGTGTTCTCTGATGAGCGTCTGCATTAAGGACAATATTCAAAACATGAATCTGGTCATCGGCTGTACCGTAGGCTGTTCCTACTGTTATGCCCGAAATAATGTAAAACATCGGTGTACAAGGGGTACAAACGAGATAAAATAGAAATGAGGGGCGATAG
>OLOD01000769.1_pt1 | contig 23598 bp, 20 predicted proteins | sample 1671921 | NCBI WGS metagenome assembly OLOD01 (sample SAMEA3136626, study PRJEB25190) | human gut metagenome | biome: human gut; feature: human-associated habitat; material: faeces | place: Austria | collected 2013
CCAGACATTTCTGTTTTTCTCCAGCTTTGTAATACAGGGCTGCCAGTTCATATGACCATTTCTCTGTAAATTCCTGTTCTTTATACTCTTCCAGGATTCTGATCTGCTCATTTAATGAAGAATTTTTTGCCCTTGCAATCTTGTACTGCAGAATATATTGTGTACTGTCATTCGAAGCCACCTGCTTATACTCTTCAAAAAATTCTTCTGCTTCATTGATATCATCCATTCGCAGAGAGATCTCAATCAGACGGTAAAGAATATTTTTTCCAATAGATGCCTTATGATATGCAAGAAGGAAAATCTCCTTACTGTCCTCATATCTTCCGTTTGCTGCATATATTTCACCGACAACACATAAGGTGCGGACATTTTTGACGCGTCTCCAGTCTATGCTGTCTACAATGTTCATGGCACCTTTATAATCTTTGTCCTGAACCAGCTTATTAATCTCTTCAAGTTTTATCCGAAATTCTTCTTTATCCAATGCATTCACCAACTTTCCATAATTACGCTCAGTGTATCATAAGCCCGTACCCTTGTCAAAAGATTGTTTCTTCTTACACAGGCTGTGATACTGTTCCCTGAACTACCTGAAATACCTTATTTATCTGAAACTGATGACTGATAAAATCATCCAGCCCTGTACATGTTATCAATGTCTGGATATCACTGATACTGTCCAGAAGATAATTCTGCCTGCTGCTGTCCAGCTCAGACAGAACATCATCCAAAAGCAGAACCGGTGTGTCTTTTATTTTTCTCTTTACTATATATATTTCTGATAATTTAAGTGAAAGTGCCGCTGTCCTCTGCTGTCCCTGAGAACCGTATTTCCTGATATCAATCCCATTTGCCATTACACACAGGTCATCTCTGTGTGGGCCTGCGGATGTCAGTCTCATCCTCATATCTCTTTCTCTGTTGGCACAAATGGTACTTTCCAGTTTCTCTGCTGTACAGTCCGGTTCATAAATAACGTTCAGTTCTTCTAATCCCCCTGTAAGATTACCATGTATTTTTCGAACCGTTTCATTTAGTTCTTTAATAAATTCACTGCGCTTGTCAATAATCTTCCGTCCATATTCAGCCATCTGTATATCCCAGATATCCAGTGTATCTTTAAGTGAAGGCTGAACACTGAGATCCTTCAGCAATTTATTTCTCTGATTTACAATATGGTTATATGAAGCCAGATCTGTAAGATATATTTTATCTAACTGGCACAGTTCCAGATCAAGAAATCTCCTTCTCTCACCCGGACCATTTTTTATAATATTCAGATCCTCAGGAGAAAAAAACACCAGATTAACTACTCCGAAAAGCTCACTGGCCTTCCTGATAGGAAGACCATTGATCGCAACGCCTTTTGCTTTATTCTTTTTAAGATGCATATCAATCCTGTAGGAAAGCTCATCTCTTTTTACCATCATCCTGATATGAGATTCATCCTTTCCAAACTGAATCATATCCTTATCTCTGCTTCCTTTATGCGATTTTGTAGTTCCGCAAAGATAAAGTGCCTCCAGGATATTGGTCTTTCCCTGAGCGTTATTGCCGTAAAATATATTCGTCCCCTGTGCCAGATCGAGTTCCAGAGAATCATAATTTCTGAAATTTTTTAACTGAACAGATTCAATATACATTTATTCACCTGATCACTTTAATTTCTTTTCCATCATAAGAAACGATGTCACCTTCATAAACCTTTCGGCCACGACGGTCATCTACCTCTCCGTTTACTTTTACCAGTCCGTCAGTGATCACATATTTCGCTTCAACCCCGTCCTGAACCATATCTGCAAGTTTCAGTAACTGCCCCAGTTTTATAAATTCATCTCTGATCTTAATTTCTTCCATTTTCATTTACTCCCTATCTTGCCTGATTCTGGTTGATATTTACAGGCAGAATCAAATATGTGTAATTTTCCTCGTCATCCCTGATAAAACATGGTGCTTTTGGATTTACGAGGTAGATACTGATTGTTTCATCATCGATTACTTTGAGTGCATCGATCAGAAATCTTGGATTAAAGCCAATAAGGATATCTTTGCCCTCTTTATCAATATCAATATTTTCATTCATGGAACCCATTGCAGAATCAATACGTAATTCCATAGAATTATCTGTAATTTCAATAATGATCGGTTTCTTTTCTCCCTCTCTTACCAACAGAGTGGCTCTGTCGATACAGTCCAGAAATTCTTTTTTATTAATTTTAATTTTGGTTTCGTAATCGCTGGAAAGCATCTGATCAATACGGAAATATTCTCCATCGATTAATCTGGAAACAACAATAGTCTGGTCAAACTCAAATAAAATATGATTTTTTGAGAAATAAATATTTACAATATCATCAATTTCACCGGATAAAATCTTACTGATCTCATTAAGTGTTTTGCCAGGTACCACCACTTTGCGGTCAGCATAATCTTTTTTCAGTTCCATACGTCTGATCGCAATACGATGTCCATCGAGAGATACTATTTTCAGGTAGTTATTTTTGATTTCAAAAAGTTCACCGGTCATCAGCTTATTGGTTTCATTGGAGGCAATTGAGAAAATAGTCTGTCTAATCATCTCTTTTAATGTGAATTGAGAGATAGTAAGACTTTCTTCTTTCTCAATCAGTGGGAGATATGCAAAATCTTCTCCGGATTTACCAGGTATCGTGAATTTTGCTTTCTCACAGGTAATGGTGGCAGTAAGTTTCTCATCTGTTTTAATAGTTACCGTATTGTCTGGCAGTCGACGAATGATTTCATAGAAAATTTTTGCATCCAGCGCAATGATTCCTTTTTCTTCAATGGTTCCATCAACAATTGTTTCTATACCGAGTTCCATATCATTAGTAGTAAATTTGATCTGGTTTGTAGTAGCATCAATCAGAATACATTCCAGAATTGGCATTGTTGTTTTAGAGGGAACTGCTTTCAGTGAGATGTTTACACTTTTGAGCAAGTTGATTTTCTGGCAAATGATTTTCATAATGTGTATAACTTCCTTTCTTGGGTGATGTGGTTTTTTATAGATAAATATATAAAAGGAATCCGTCGTCGCCGCCGTAGGGGATGTGAATATGTGAAAAACTCCATTGAAGGTTGATTTTTCAAGGAGTTCGGATATGGATAACTTCGTGTAAAGGTGTGCTTAAAGTATGTGTATAACTTGTGTATAACCGAAGCGCCCAAAAAGCGGCGAAAAGTTATACACACTTATACACATTCAATCAACATCTTATACACATGTTATACAGTCAGTTATCCTCATCCCTGTGGATTAATTTTTTTCTTTAAAGTTTCAATGGTGTTTTTAAGGTTTTCATCGTTGTTGATTTCTTTTTCAATTTTGTCGATGCCGTGCATAATGGTAGTATGATCACGATTTCCAAGACATTTTCCGATAGATTTCAGCGGAGTTGAGATGATTTCTCTGCATAAATACATGGCAATCTGGCGGGGGGTTACAATTTTGGAGTTACGCTTATTTCCACAGAGGTCATCCACTGTAACATCAAAATGTTCAGCAACCATGGAAATAATATAATCCGGCGTGATGACTTTCTTTTCATCAGGGGAAATAATATCCTTTAACGCCTGTTCGGCAAGTTCAAGTGTAACTTCCTTTTTTTCAAGTTTGGCAAAAGCCATCACCTTGTTGATCGCGCCTTCCAGTTCGCGGATATTGGATTTAATATTGTTTGCAATGTATTTGATTACTTCCTCGTTAATATCATATCCATCCATTTCTTCCTTCTTATGAAGAATTGCCATTCGGGTTTCGTAATCCGGCAGTGTGATATCTGCGATCAGGCCCCATTCAAATCGTGAACGGAAACGTTCTTCCAGGATTTCCATATCTTTTGGAGGTTTATCTGACGAAATAATAATCTGTTTTTTGGCACTGTGCAGGCTGTTAAAGGTATGGAAAAATTCTTCCTGTGTAGATTCCTTTCCTATAATAAACTGAATATCATCGACAAGAAGAACATCAATGTTTCTGTATTTTTCACGAAACTTGGTCATTGCCGAGTTATTTCCATTACGGATTGTTTCGATCAGTTCGTTGGTAAACTCTTCACTGGTAACGTAAAGTACTTTGCTGTTTTCATCATGATCAATAATGAAATGAGCAATAGAATGCATCAGATGAGTTTTTCCCAGACCTGCACCGCCATAGATAAAGAGCGGATTGTAGGTATCACCCGGGGATTCGGCAACTGCAAGAGCTGCTGCCTGGGCAAATTTATTATTGCTTCCGACTACAAAGGTATCAAAAGTGTATTTTGGATTCAAATGAGCTTCCTCGCAGCGTGCGTCCTGAGACTGCGCTTTTGGAGAAACTTCCTCTTTTTTCGGAACATCTTCCGGCAATATGAAATTGATGTCACAGTTTTCCATTCCGGTAACTTCACTGATCGTTACCTGAAGTGGAAGTTTATATTTTTTACTTATATAATTGAGACCTACCTGCTCTGAAGGCACGATAATAGTGACAACATTGTCAACTACTTCGTAAACAGTAAGTGGTTTTAGCCAGGTATTAAAAGAAACGTCGGACAGATCATGTTCTGTCTTGACGATTTGCAGGATTTCGTCCCATTTTTCCACAACTTTGTTCATTTTCTGGTTCTCCCGGTTCGTATTACTTCTATATTAAGTGTGTATTGATAATATTGAGTTTTCCACAAACTCTGACCGTATTCTTAAAAAAGACATAAATATCCTTATATATATTATAATAAAATGCCTGTTTTCGCAATGTATATTTGAGGGAAATGTGGAAAAAAAGTTATCCCCACTTTTTATGTGGATTAGTGTGGATAACAGTGGAAAAGCCAATTCCGGTTACCATAATGTGACGTTATTCTTTTAAAAACGATAAAAAATGGGGATAATTTTATGCACAGTAAGAAAAGTAGAAATAAAAGCATTTTTTTGAAGATATGTGTAAAATAGACAGGAGAAAGTGGAAAGATATATAGGTATTCCACAAGTTATCCACAAGTTATCCACAAAATGTGGATAATATTACGTAAACCAATTATGTAATCCACAATGGCATAAAAAACCATTTAAATCTTTGTGTAAATAATACTTGACGAATCCACCCTTTATGAATATAATTGAAATGATGTTCTAATAAGTAAAGTTGGCGGGCAGGAGAGCTGTAGAATCCGGTGTCTGTCATACTTAAAAAGTTACAAAATTTAACATGGATAATAGATAAAGGAGGTGCTTTACCTATGAAAATGACATTTCAGCCAAAAAAGAGATCTAGAGCAAAAGTTCATGGTTTCAGAGCTCGTATGAGCACAAAGGGTGGTCGTAAAGTATTAGCTGCCAGAAGATTAAAAGGAAGAAAGCATTTATCAGCCTAAGAATAAGACCGCAATTATGTGGTCTTTTCTTCTCTTAAAAAAGAGATCAGGAAAGGGGATTCTATGCAAAGATCAGAGTCCTTAAAAAAAAATCAAGATTTTCAAAAAGTATACAGAAATGGAACATCAAAAGGTAATCGGTATCTGGTGATGTACGTACTGAAAAATCAGTACATGAAGAATCGTCTGGGAATATCAGTAAGTAAAAAAGTAGGGAATAGTGTGGTTCGCCACAGACTCACCAGATTGATAAGAGAAAGTTATCGGTTGAATGAAGCGGAATTTGAAAACAGTTTGGACATTGTAGTAGTTGCACGCCCACAGGCAAAGGACAGAACCTATCAAGAGATAGAGAGTGCGCTGATGCATCTGGCGGGAAAGCACTGCATAGCAGGTAAGAACAATGATAAAGAAGTTTCTGATCAGAATAATTAAACTCTATCAAAAGTATATATCACCGATGAAGAGAACAAAATGTCCTTATATTCCCACATGTTCTCAATATGGTTTAGAAGCAATCGAAAAATATGGTGCATTAAAGGGTGGTCTTCTTGCGGTATGGAGGATACTTCGCTGTAATCCTTTTTCCCACGGAGGCTATGACCCTGTACCGTAAAGACAGGAATGTACTTGAAAATTGAATATTGATCGATCGAAGGAACCTCCTGTCATTTATGGATTCTAGGAGGAAATGAACTTGGAAATGATTTTAGCGACAAAGAGCAGCACTCCTATCATTGGTCAGCTTGCGACCGTTATGGGATGGATCATGGATGGTATTTACAGATTGCTGAATATCTTTGGAATTCAGAATATCGGTCTTTGTATTATCATCTTCAGTATCCTTATTTATGCTCTTATGACCCCACTGCAGATCAAACAGCAGAAATTCTCTAAGCTGAGTGCGATCATGCAGCCGGAACTTCAGAAAATTCAGAAGAAGTACAAGGGAAAAAACAATGATACTGCTGCAATGCAGAAAATGCAGGAGGAAACACAGGCTGTATATCAGAAATACGGTGTATCTCCTACAGGAAGCTGTGTACAGCTTGCAATCCAGTTCCCTATTTTGATGGCCTTATATCAGGTAATTTATAAAATTCCGGCATATGTAGGAAGTGTAAGGGATATCCTTGCATCTGCAGTTACCAGTATTACAGGTGTAAACGGATATACAGATATCCTTCAGCAGTTTATCACAGATAATAAGATGACAAGAGTTCAGCTTATTATGGATGGAAGTAAAGCTACAAGTAATTCAGTCACAGACTTTTTGTATGCATTATCACCTTCTCAGTGGAAAACACTTGCTGAGACAAGCCAGTTTGCAGGATTTACTGATACACTGAACAGCACTGCAAAAGAGATTTCACATGTGCAGAATTTCTTTGGTCTGAATATCGCTGATCAGCCACTGACTTATATTAAAGCAGCTTTTGTAGGTGGATCTGTTCTTCTTGCTATCGTTGCGATTTTTATCCCGATTCTTGCGTGGGCTACACAGACACTCAGCATAAAGCTGATGCCTCAGGCAGCACAGCAGGGTGGTGATTCACAGCAGGACGCAATGATGAATTCCATGAAGACAATGAATATGGTAATGCCGCTGATGTCAGCAGTATTCTGTTTCACATTCCCGGTAGGTCTTGGTATTTACTGGGTAGCAAGTGCAGCAGTAAGAAGTGTGCAGCAGGTTGTTATCAATAAAAAGATGGATAAGATCCAGATTGAAGACCTGATCAGTGAGAATATGAAGAAGATGGAAAAGAAGCGTGAGAAAGCGGGACTTCCACCTCAGAAGATTACAAATCAGGCCCATCAGAGCGCCAAGAATATCAATAAGATTGAAAAAGGCAGCAGCAATACAAATGTTGAGACAAGAGCCAAGAAGGTTGAAGAAGCTTACAAAGACGCTGCGAATGCAAAACCTGGCAGCATTACTGCAAAGGCCAATCTGGTAAAAGCATTTGATGAGCGTAATAAGAAGAAGTAGTCAGGAACGGAGGGGTTGGCATGGAGGATTATATCCAGTTTTCAGCGAAAACAAAGAGTGAAGCAATTACAAAAGCATGTATCGAGCTTGGCGTATCCAGTGACCAGCTTGAGATTCAGGTAATAAGTGAAGGCAGCAACGGATTTTTCGGAATCGGAAGCAAGCCTGCAGTAATTAAGGTTCGTAAGATTGAGCCGGTTTCTGAGGAAGAAGAAATGAAGGAGATCGTAGAGACAGTGAAACTCGATTCCTTCAAAGAGGAAGCCCCGGTTCAGGAAGAAAAGAAAACGGAAGCTATAAAACCGGTAAAGAAAGAAATCAAAGAGCCGAAAGTTGTTTCTGAGAAACCAAGACAGCCAAAACCTGTAAAGGAAAGGGCTGCAAAAGAAAAACAGCCGAGAGAATTCAGAGAGCCAAAAGAGAAACAAGTCAGAGAAAAGACGGCTAAACCGGTAAAACCGGCAAAGCCTGTTGAGATTCTTACAGATCCGGAAGAGATTAAAGAAGTAGAAAACAGAGCAAAGGTATTCCTTCGTGATGTATTTGCGTCCATGAATCTTGGAGAAGTAGAGATTACATCTGAATATAACACAACGGACGGAAGTCTGGAAGTTGACTTTGAAGGCGAAGATATGGGAATCCTTATCGGCAAGAGAGGCCAGACTCTGGATTCTCTTCAGTATCTGACGAGTCTTGTGGTAAATAAAGGTAAATCAAATTACATTCGTGTAAAACTTGATACAGAAGATTACCGCAAGCGCCGTAAAGAAACTCTTGAGAACCTTGCAAGAGGTATTGCTTATAAAGTAAGAAAAACCCGCAAGCCGGTTATTCTTGAGCCAATGAATCCTTATGAGAGAAGAATTATCCATTCTGCTCTTCAGGGAAATAAATTCGTTGAGACAGTCAGTGAGGGTGAAGAGCCTTACCGTCATGTAGTGGTAAAATTAAAAAGAAATTAATATTATGACTGCTTCATTGCAGATATGAAAAAAGAATGTTATTCTAGGTGAAAGCGTGAATAACACGTAACTTTGCGTGTGTACTTTTGCCTGGAGTAACATTTTTATTTTACGGAAAGTCTTGTATATATACCAGAGAGATTACACACTTGCAGAAAAAATAACAGTAGTCAGTGTGATTTTCCTGTTATGTATATAAGATGACAGAATTATTGTAACAGTCTACTGTTCCGCAGGGACGGAACTATTATAGAACAGGCAAGTGAGGAGAAAAAAATGGAAACAACAATCGCAGCAATTTCCACAGCCATGAGTGCGTCCGGAATCGGAATCATCCGTATCAGCGGTGAGAATGCCATGGATGTGATTTCCCGTATCTACAGATCAAAAGGCGGGAAGAAAAAAATAAAAGAAGTTCCGACTCATACCATTCATTATGGATATATTTATGATGGAGAGGAACTGATTGATGAGGTTCTGGTAATGATCATGCATGCACCGAGGACTTTTACAGGAGAAGATACAGTAGAAATAGACTGTCATGGTGGTGTATATGCTATGCAGAGGGTTTTGGATACAGTGCTGAAAAATGGTGCCGAAATTGCAGAACCAGGAGAATTTACCAAACGTGCCTTCCTGAACGGACGGATGGATCTGTCCCAGGCAGAGGCTGTTATGGATGTTATACAGGCGAAAAATGAATATGCGCTTCGCAGTTCCATGGATCAGTTAAGAGGTTCTGTGCAGAAAGCAATCCGAGATATCAGAGAAAAGCTGATTTATCACATTGCATATATAGAATCGGCACTGGATGATCCGGAACATATCAGTCTGGATGGATATCCCCAGGAACTTCTGGAAGTTGTGGATAATGAACAGAAAGAAGTGAAGCGCCTGTTGAAAACTTCTTCTGACGGAAAGATGATCCAGGAGGGAATCCAGACAGTTATCCTTGGAAAACCAAATGCCGGAAAATCCTCACTGTTAAATCTTCTGATCGGAGAAAACCGGGCTATTGTGACAGATATTGCAGGGACGACCAGAGACATTCTGGAGGAATATATCACACTTCATGGAATATCTCTGAAGATTATTGATACAGCCGGAATCCGGGAAACAAAGGATATTGTGGAAAAAATAGGGGTAGACAGAGCCAGAGAAATGGCACAGAAAGCAGATCTGATTCTTTATGTAGTGGATTCTTCTGTTCCGCTTGACGAAAATGATGAAGAAATCATGGAAATGCTTACTGGAAAAAAGGCGATTATCCTGTATAATAAAACTGATCTTCAGCCGGAAATCCAGCCGGAAATCCTGAAAGAAAAAACAGGACATCCTGTAATTCCGATTTCTGCAAAAGAAGAAAAAGGCATTACAGAACTGGAAGAACAGATTAAAGATATGTTTTTTGGAGGAGAGATTTCCTTTAATGATGAGGTATATATTACAAATGCCCGTCATAAAGCAGCATTGGAAGAGGCTGACAGAAGCCTTGATCTGGTCAGAAACAGTATCGAAATGGGAATGCCGGAAGATTTCTTTTCTATAGATCTTATGAATGCATATGAAAATCTGGGTAAAATCCTCGGAGAGTCTGTTGGTGAAGATCTGGTAAATGAGATATTCAGCAAGTTTTGCATGGGTAAATAAAAATCAAAAAATCGCCTTCGGCGATTTTTGAAAGAATAGAATGAGCAGTTGTAAAATAAAAGGAGACAAAATGAGAACGTTAGTAGAAGATTATGATATTGTTGTAGTCGGTGCCGGTCATGCCGGATGTGAAGCAGCACTTGCGGGCGCGCGCCTGGGCCTGAATACAGTGATGTTTACTGTAAGTGTAGACAGTATCGCATTAATGCCATGTAACCCGAACGTAGGCGGCAGTTCCAAAGGCCATCTGGTAAGAGAGCTTGATGCCCTGGGCGGTGAAATGGGAAAAAATATTGACAAGACCTTTATCCAGTCCAAAATGCTTAACTGTTCCAAAGGACCTGCAGTGCACTCCTTACGTGCGCAGGCTGACAAACAGGCATACAGCAATGAAATGAGAAAAACGCTTGAAAATACACCTAATCTGACTATTAAACAGGGAGAAGTAACAAAACTTCTGGTCGAGGACGGAAAGATTACAGGGGTAAAAACATATTCCGGTGCAACTTATAACTGTAAAGCTGTGGTCCTCTGTACAGGAACTTATTTAAAAGCAAGATGTATTTACGGTGATGTAAGTAATTATACAGGACCAAACGGACTGCAGGCAGCCAACTATCTGACTGATTCTCTGAAAGAGCTGGGAATTGAAATGTTCCGTTTTAAAACAGGAACACCTGCCCGTATTGCCGGAAATACAATTGACTACAGTAAAATGGAGGAACAGTTTGGAGATGAGAGAGTTGTACCATTTTCATTCTCAACTAATCCGGAAGATGTTCAGATAGAGCAGAAATCCTGCTGGCTGACATATACAAATGAGAAAACTCATGAGATCATTCGTGCAAACCTTGACCGTTCTCCATTGTATTCTGGTATGATCGAAGGAACCGGTCCGCGTTATTGCCCGTCAATTGAAGATAAAGTAGTCCGTTTTGCAGATAAGAATCGTCATCAGGTATTTATTGAGCCGGAAGGTCTCTATACAAATGAGATGTATATTGGTGGAATGTCCAGCTCTCTGCCGGAAGATGTGCAGGAAGAAATGTATCATTCCGTACCGGGACTGGAACATGCAAAAATCGTAAAAAATGCATATGCCATCGAATATGACTGTATTAATCCACGTCAGTTATATCCTACACTGGAATTTAAGAAAATCAAAGGACTGTTCAGCGGCGGTCAGTTTAACGGAAGCTCAGGGTATGAAGAAGCAGCGGCGCAGGGACTGATCGCAGGAATTAATGCTGCTCTGGAAGTTAAAGGTCAGGAACAGCTGATTCTTGACCGTTCTGAGGCTTATATTGGTGTTCTTATTGATGATCTGGTAACAAAAGAAAACCATGAGCCATACAGAATGATGACCAGCAGAGCGGAGTACAGATTACTTCTCCGACAGGACAATGCGGATCTGAGACTTCGTAAAAAGGGATATCAGGCAGGGCTCATCAGTGAAGAGGATTATCAGAAAATCCTTACGAAAGAAGAACAGATAAAAACAGAGATCAGCAGAGTAGAACATACAAATATCGGAGCAAACAAAGAGGTTCAGACCCTTCTGGAAAGCTATAACAGCACACCGCTGAAATCTGGAACTACTCTGGCTGAACTGATCCGCCGTCCGGAACTTTCTTATGAAGCAATCAAACCACTTGATAAAGAACGTCCGGAACTGCCATGGGATGTACAGGAACAGGTTGACATTAACATCAAGTATGATGGATATATCCGCAGACAGTTAAAACAGGTAGAACAGTTTAAGAAACTGGAAGCAAAGAAAATCCCGACAGATCTTGATTATGAGAAAGTTGGAAGCCTGAGAATCGAAGCACGTCAGAAACTGGAAGCATACAGACCGATTTCAATCGGACAGGCTTCCCGAATTTCAGGAGTTTCTCCTGCTGATATATCAGTTTTACTGGTGTATCTTTCCAGTACGAAATAATTAATATAATACGCTTTAATGTGCTTATAAAAACAAGAAATTGGCAAAAAATATTAAAATAGTACATAAAAGAGTAAAATAACGGACTATAAATAACAGATAAAATCATAAAAGCACATAAAACAACCCTGTAAAATATACAAAAATAATAAATAAAGGTAGAAAAAGGAGAATAATACATGCCGTATAATCTGACGACATTGGAAAATGGATGCAGAGAACTGGGTATAGAGCTGAGCCAGAAGCAGAAAAATCAGTTTATCCAGTTTTATGAATTTCTGGTAGAAAAAAATAAGGTTATGAATCTGACAGGTATTACTGAGTTTGAGGAAGTACTTACAAAGCACTTTCTTGACAGTCTTGCCTGTGTAAAAGCCATTGATATGACAAAAGTAAAAACAATTATGGACATCGGTACAGGTGCCGGATTTCCAGGTGTGCCTTTGAAAATTGCTTTTCCACATCTGGAGGCATGTCTGCTGGATTCTCTGAAAAAGAGGGTAAACTTCCTTGAGGAAAGTTTTGAACTTCTTGGATTAGAAGGGATTAAGGCGATTCATGGAAGAGCAGAAGAGTATGCAAAAAATAAAGAGTATCGTGAGAAATATGATCTCTGTGTATCCAGGGCAGTATCAAACCTTGCAACTCTGTCAGAATATTGTCTTCCTTATGTAAAGACAGGAGGAACTTTCATTTCCTATAAATCAGGAACTGTACAGGAAGAGGCAGAAGAAGCAGAGAAAGCAATCAATATCCTCGGTGGTCAGGTGAAAGACATCACATACTTTAAATTGCCGGACTCCGAGATTGACCGATCCCTTGTCATTATAAATAAGAAAAAATCTACACCTGGAAAGTATCCGCGTAAAGCAGGAACACCATTAAAAGAACCATTGTCATAATAAATCTATGTATAGTTGTCTCATGAAATCTTCTGGCAAAAAATGCCGAGATTTCGGGACAGCTATTTTTTTCAAACAAACATCACAGAATAATCACACTTTTATCCTAATTTCATCACAACTTCATCATAAACTACTTTTATAGAGATGTCCTCGGGTTCCCCCATTCTCTGTTTCACCTGGGGACATTTTCTATATTTTATTTTGGCAAAAATTAAGAGGAGGAGAACACATTGATTGAAGTAAACAATCTGGTCAAACGATATGGTAACCATACGGCAGTTGACCACCTTTCCTTTAAAATAGAGAAAGGCAAAATCTATGGATTTCTGGGACCAAACGGTGCAGGAAAATCCACTACAATGAATATGATAACCGGATACATCGCATCCACCGAAGGAACCGTCAAAATTGACGGACACGATATCCTCGAAGAACCGGAAGCGGCAAAGAAATGTATCGGTTATCTGCCTGAACAGCCGCCGGTCTATTTTGATATGACTGTCCTGGAATACATGAAATTTGTGGCAGATCTCAAGAAAATCCCAAAAGATAAAAAAGCAAACATGATCGAAGAAGTCATGGATATGGTAAAGATTTCAGACATGAGAAACCGTCTGATAAAGAACCTGTCAAAAGGTTACAGACAGAGAGTTGGTCTTGCTGAGGCGATTATGGGGTATCCGGAGGTGATCATCCTGGATGAGCCGACAGTAGGTCTTGACCCTAAACAGATTATTGAAATCCGAACCTTAATTAAAGAATTAAAAAAGAAACATACCGTTATTCTCAGCTCGCATATACTTTCTGAAGTAAGCGCGGTATGCGATTACGTGCTGATCATTTCTCATGGAAAACTGGTAGCAAGCGATACTCCTGAGAATCTTGGAAAACTTGCAGAGGGATCCAATACTCTGGAGATGCTTATTAAAGGTGAAAAAACACAGATCAGGCTGGCTCTCGAGGGAATTGAGGGAGTCAACAGCGTAACAATGGAAAAAGATGAGAAACAGAATCTCTGGAGTGTGAAAGTTTCAACAGAGGAGCAGAATGACATTCGGGAAAAAGTATTCTACAAAATGTCGGAGATTAACAGCCCAATCTATGAGATGAAGTCCAGGAAAGTATCACTGGAGGAAATCTTCCTTGAACTTACTGCATCCGATAAACCAATATCTGCAGACGAAGTCCCAAATACACCTGAAGATAAAGATACTGATGCCGGTAGATCAAACGAGACAAACGTAAAACAGACATCAGCAGAAATATCGGAAGAACAGAATAATGATAAAGGGGGAGAGAAATAACCATGACAGCTATATATAAAAGAGAGCTGAAAAGTTACCTGACATCCATGGTAGGATATTTATTTATCTTTTTCATTCTTGTATTGACAGGTATTTATTTTTCAGCATATCAGCTTTCATCAGCATATCCGAAATTTGAATACACCTTAAGCGCAATTACCTTTGCATTCCTGATCGGAGTACCGATTTTGACTATGCGTGTACTTGCAGAGGAAAGAAAACAGAAAACAGATCAGTTGCTTCTGACAGCACCGGTTTCTGTGAGCGGTATTGTAATAGGTAAATATCTTGCACTGGTAACTGTATTTGCTGTTCCGATGGCAGTTATGTGTACTTATCCGCTGATTATGTCCAGGTTTGGCACAGTAGAGTTTGCATCTGCATATACAGCAGTCCTGGGATTCTTTCTCCTGGGATGTGCAAATATTGCAATCGGTGTATTTATGTCAGCATTAACTGAGAGCCAGGTAATTGCAGCGGTACTCACATTTGTTTTCTTATTTGCATTTTACATGATGAATGGTATTTCTTCATTCTTCTCTCAGACATCTATGTCGACATGCGTGACATTTGGGTTATTGATCCTGGCAGCAGCCATCATTATCTATACCATGATCAAGAATATTCTGATCTCAGCAGTGATCGGTGTGATTGGAGAAGTGGCACTGATTATTATTTATGTAGTAAAATCCAGTATTTTTGAGGGCGGTATTCAGAAAGTCCTGGATGTGTTTAATCTGAGCGGACACTTTGATAATTTTACAAGTAACATCTTTGATATAAAAGGAATTGTATATTTTCTTTCTGTGATCGCAGTATGCCTGTTCCTTACAACACAGTCTATTTTGAAGAGACGCTGGAATTAGTGGGGAGGTGAAAGAAAATGAAACTGAAAGAAAAGATGAAAAATAATAAGCATAAAAAATTTGACAAAAAGAAACTGATTGGCACCATCAGTAAGAAGCATATCAAAAACGGTTCTTACACAATGGTTATGTCAGTGATATTTATTGCAGTAGTTGTAGTGCTCAACATGATCGTAAATGCGATTCCGTCCAAATATTCAGAAATTGATATCAGCAGCCAGAAACTCTACAGTATTGGTGATGATACAAAAGCAATGCTGAAAGATCTGGACAAGGACGTAACAATTTACCAGATTGCACAGAGCGGTTCTGAAGATGAGAATATTACCAATCTGCTTAAGAAATATGAAGATGAATCCAAGCATATTAAAGTAGAGCAGAAGGATCCTGTAGTAAATCCTAAATTTGTAACGGAATATACAAGTGATGATCTTTCTGCAAACAGTCTGATCGTTGTATGCGGCGACAGAAATAAAGTCATTGATTACAACAATATCTATGAGAGCACAATTGATTATCAGACCTACAGCTCTCAGACCACCGGTTTCGACGGTGAAGGTCAGATCACAAGTGCGATTGGATATGTAACATCCGAAGATCTCCCGATCCTTTATACACTCGAGGGACATGGTGAGAAGGAGATGGATTCTACTATCAAAGAAGACATCGAGAAGGCAAACATGGATATTCAGTCTCTGAATCTTCTTACAGAGGGAAGTGTTCCGGATGATGCAGACTGCCTGTTCATTGATTCTCCGTCCACAGATATTTCAGAAGATGAAAAGACTGCTATTATCGATTATCTTGAAAATGGCGGAAAGGCGATGATTTTCTCTGATTATACAACAGAAGATCTGCCAAACTTTGATGCAGTTCTGGAAAACTATGGTGTTCAGAGAGAAGCTGGAATCGTATTTGAAGGTGATAATCAGCATTATGCAATGCAGATGCCATATTATCTGGTTCCGACTATAAACAGCACAGATGCAAGCTCTGAGACTGTTTCCGGAGGATATTATGTACTTGTACCATATGCACAGGGAATCAAAAAAATGGATGATGTAAGAGATACCGTAACGATCAACAGTATCCTCACCACATCAGACCAGGCATATTCCAAGACAGATCTGAACAGTGATACTCTGGAGAAAGAAGACGGAGACGAAGCTGGCCCATTTGATCTGGGAGTAAGCATCACAGAGACTCTGGATGATGACAAAGAAACGCAGATCGTATACTATTCAACTTCCAATCTGATGGAATCACAGGTAAATCAGATGGTATCCGGCGGAAATGAGAAGCTGATTATCGAATCCCTGAAGTGGATGACAGACACAGAAGACAGTGCAACCGTATCTATCCCATCCAAGAGCCTGTCCGTATCTTATCTGACACTTACAGACTATGATGCTGCATTCTGGAAGATCTGCACCATCGGTCTGATTCCTGGATTCTTCCTTGTTGTAGGGTTTGCAGTCTGGATGAAGAGGAGAAAAGCTTAAATGAAGAATAAAACTGTAAAAATGGTTCTTGCAGTTGTAGTTCTTGGTGTCTGCTGCGGGGCTTACGCAGGTGTAAAAACCTATGTAGCCCATCAGGAGCAGAAAGAATCCGAAGAAGATTCTGAAGAAAGCACAACTGTATTTACTGCATCAACAGATAACATTAAATCTCTGGATTTTATGGTTGATGATACAGAGACAACATTTGAAAAAGATGATGACAGCTGGGTAAAGAAAGACGAAACAGATTTTCCGGTAAATCAGACTACTCTGGACAGTGCAGAATCTGCTATTGCATCTGTCGATTCAGACAGAGTTCTGGAGGACGTAGATGATCTTTCAGAATATGGTCTGGACTCTCCGTCAAACACGATTAAGATTGTAACAAAATCTGATGAGGAAGATGGCGATGACATAACAACTACACTGTATGTGGGAGATGAAAATTCCTCCACCAGTCAGTATTATGTAAGAAAAGATGATGATGAGAAGACAGTATACCTGATAGATTCTTCCTGCGTAGAGCCGTTTACCAAATCATTGAATGATTATGCGCAGATGGAAGATTTCCCTGCAATTTCCAATACAGATACCATTACAAAAATTTCTGTAGACGGCGATAATTCCTATGAATTATCAAAAGACGAAGATACAAGTACCTGGTCAGTAAAAGGCAGCGAGGATGAAGAAAAAGCAGACTCAGCTACCGTAAGTTCTCTGGTATCCTCATTCGGAAGCATGGCATATAGTTCACTTGCAGATTATAAATGCGACGACAAGAGCAAATATGGTCTGGATAAACCATATGCAACAATCACAGTAGATTATCAGGAAGAAGTTGCTGATGATGACACACAAGATGATACGACAGCTTCCGGTGAGACGGCAGATGAAGATGCTTCATCTGTGGAAGAAAATAGTGACGATGCTGAACAGGATACAGAATCAGACGAAAGTGTAAGTGAAACTACGGATGAAACATCCGAGGCTGAAGATACTGACGGTGAAGAAACAGAAGATGAAACATCAGAAAACTCAGACAGTGCATCAGACAATGAGGATTCTTCGGAAGAAGAAACTAAGATGGCAGATAAGCAGCTTACAATTCTTGTTGGAAATGAAACAGATGACAGCAGCAGATATGTCATGGTAAATGACAGCAATGAAGTCTATACGATGTCAACGGATACTCTGTCCGCGCTCACTGATAAATCAGAAGAAGACTTCTGGGATATGACAGTAAGTTATGTATCTTTAAACAGCCTCGGAAGCCTCAAAGTAAATTATCAGGGCAGTGATTATAAAGTAAATGTTTCACGTGAAACATCCACAGATGATGATGGAAACGATACAGAAACAGTTACCTATAAACTGAATGGTTCTGATATGGATGAAACAACATTTACAACATTCTACAATAAACTGATCAACATGACGGCTCAGAAACGTCTGACAGATAAATATGAACCTGACGGTGATGCAGAACTAACAGCTACATTTACAGAAGAAGACGGTGATACACAGGAAGTTGCATACTATAGCTACGATACAAACTATTATGCAGCAGTGGTGGATAATAAAGTATATCTCGTAAATAAGATGAATGTAAAAGAACTGTTCACAGCATTTGAATCAGTTGTCGGAACAGAAGAAGACAGTTCAGATAAGACAGATTCAGACGAAGCAACAACAGATGATACTAAATCAGATTCAACAGATATGCCAGGTGAGAGCATAGAAGAGTCCGATGACAGTACATCTGAAACAGCCGGCATAACAAACGATTCTGATACATCCGAAGAGGAGAATACAGATTCTCAGGAAACGGACAGTACAGAAGAGTAAAAGAATAAACGAATCTATAAAAAAGTGAGGCAGGCATATAGAATTTCTTCCATATGCCTGCCTCACTTTTTGTTGTATTAGAGCGTGTTTGAAAAATTATTCCCACAATCTGCACGTCCCACTTTGCGGTATATTTTGTCTGAATTCGGTTGCTGTAGTCACCGCAACGTCGCCTTCTTCCGACTTGAAATAAAAAAATTTATCCTTCAATTTATCCTTCAAAACTGTCTCAAAATCAACTTGTCGACTCATTCTGGCTTAAATATAAGGCTTAAAAGAAGATTTTAACCTGTTCAAGAAACGCTTCAGGTGCTTCAACATGTGGAAGATGTTTTGTTTCTTTGAGAACAGAAACTTCAATAGCCGGGTTGGAGGCACAATAATCATCAGTGACAGCCTTTCCGTTTGGCTCTGTTTCACCTTCAACAATATAAATACTGTTATCCAGTGCCTTAAGTGCATGACAGATATTTATATTTATATACTTAGCTGCAAGACTGGAGTACAAAAATCTGGTATAATATCCACCTTTATGAGCTGCTTCATAATAAGCATCTGCCATTTGATTATCCACATGGAATGGATTATAATACATCTTCTCGATAAAAAGATTATTTATATTATCACGTGATACGATCATATGATAAACCAGAGTTCCGAAAATCGGAATTTCCAGAGCTGCTTTTAACAGACGGTCCTTTCTGTTTGGCATCTGTTTTAATTGAGTCAGGCTGGGCGGATTTACCAGCATGATTTTGTTAAAAAGTTCTTTCTCATTGTGACAGGCCATAGTAACAAAAGAGCCTGAAAAACCACTTGCAATCACATCTGTTTTCTGACCAATTATTTTTTTGATAAAATCACTGATCATCTGAACATAAACAAAATTTGTATAGGTAATGCTGGATTTGTCCGAACGTCCGCATCCTAACAGATCAACAGTATATACGGTATGGTCAATTGCCAGTTCGTCTTCAATTTTGCTCCATTCATACCCGGAAGCTCCAGGTAAAGTGTCATGAATCAAAAGAATCGGTGACCCAGTTCCTTTTTTGGTATAATAAATGTTCCCAAAGCGCCATTCAAAGTAATTGTCATTAGAAATGTGGAGCATCTGTTTTAATTGTGCAGCAGTAGCAATCGTGTGGTTAATGAAATGAACAGCAACAGTTGCGCCGGTCATCAGAGCAGCAAATGTAAGAAATTTGTGCTTGTTTTTACTCATTTTCGGCCTCCTTTATCAAGCATAACAAGTGATTAGCCTGCTAAAATTATATACCCATATTATACCGCGATACTGTCTGTTTTACAAGAAAATATGATGCGAAAAAAAGAACCATATGGATTGATGATGTTACTGTTCACTCCGTTCACAGCAACACGCTTCGCGATGCACAGAATTTATGCTAATCGCATAAATTCGCGCGGTATGTCTCGGGTTTTCTGTGACCTTCACTCACAAAAAACACCTCGCGGGATATTACCAGTGAACAGTAACTTGATGATTACTGTTCACACACCACAATCCTGCGAGGTGTTTTGGCATGAATGTGCCAAAATCCCGAGACATACAAGCCAAAATTCCATTGCCGCAGGCAATCTGGAATTTTGGCTACGTTACTGAGAACGGAGTGAACAGTAACGATTGATGGAAAAAGAAAATGTCAATCACCACAAAATATACAATATTTATGCTAAAAATAATGTGTTTTTTTATGTTTCACGTGAAACATTATGTGGCATGATTAAAATAAAAGTGTTATAATAAACCTGCGTATGCCTGTTGGCATTATAAAAAATAATGTAACAGGCAAAATAGGAATAACTACAATTAAAACCTCATAAAGGAGGAATGAAGTTGGGAAGAATTATAGCAGTTGCTAATCAGAAAGGCGGAGTTGGAAAGTCAACAACTGCAATTAATCTTTCAGCATGTCTTGCAGAAAAAGGGAAAAAGGTTCTCGCAATTGATATGGATCCACAGGGAAATACTACCAGTGGTTTCGGCGTTGATAAGAACGGTATAGAAAATACATTGTATGAACTTTTGCTTGGAGAGGCAGAAACGAAAGACACGATTGTAAAAGATGTTGTTGAGAATCTTGACCTGATTCCATCTAATATTAATCTTTCCGGTGCAGAAATCGAGCTGGTAGGAATCGATGATAAAGAATTTATCTTAAAGGGAATCACAGATAAGCTTCGACGTAAATATGATTACATAATACTGGATTGTCCGCCGTCATTAAATATGCTGACGATCAATGCATTAACCGCAGCTACATCTGTATTAGTGCCAATCCAGTGTGAATATTATGCGTTGGAGGGACTTTCACAGCTGATTCATACCATTGATCTGGTAAAAGAAAGACTGAATAAACGTCTGAAAATGGAAGGCGTAGTATTCACAATGTATGACGCAAGAACAAACCTGTCTCTGCAGGTAGTGGAAAACGTAAAAGAGAATTTAAATCAGAATATTTATAAAACAATTATTCCACGTAATGTAAGACTGGCGGAGGCTCCAAGCTATGGACAGCCGATTAATATCTATGATCCGAGATCAGCAGGAGCAGAAAGCTACAGGCTTCTGGCAGAGGAAGTGCTCAACAGGGAGGATAATTAATGGCAGGAAGAAAAAACGGTCTTGGCAGAGGCTTAGATGCATTTTTTCCAGACAGAACATCTGTTGTCAAAGAACCTGCCAGAAAGACAATAACCAAAACAGTTAAAACAGAGAAGAAATCTGACGTAGCTGAAAAACAGACAAACCCTACTGTTGCAAAGAAGCAAACAGCAGATTCGAAAACAGGGGCAATGATCGTAAAGATCTCAAGTGTAGAGCCGAATATGGATCAGCCACGTAAACAGTTCGATGAAGATGCACTCATGGAACTGTCTGAGTCTATTAAACAGTACGGCGTACTCCATCCACTTCTTGTGTCTGATAAAAAGGACTACTATGAAATAATTGCAGGTGAAAGACGCTGGAGAGCGGCAAAGCTTGCCGGACTGACAGAGATTCCTGTAATTGTTAAAGAGTTTTCTGAGCAGGAATTAGTAGAAATTTCCCTGATTGAGAATATTCAGCGGGAAGATTTAAACCCTGTGGAAGAAGCGATGGCATATAAACGACTGATTGATGAATTTCATCTGAAACAGGATGAAATCGCAGAGCGTGTAGGGAAGAGCAGAACAGCAGTAACAAATGCAATGAGACTTCTCAAACTCAGTGAAAAAGTGCAGCAGATGCTGATTGATGAGATGATCACTGCCGGTCATGCCAGGGCAATCCTTTCGATAGCAGATAAGGAAAAGCAGGAATCAATTGCAATGAAGGTTTTTGACGAGAAATTAAGTGTTCGTGAAACAGAAGCGCTTGTAAAACGTATGCTGGAGCCGCCAAAAACAGCAAAGAAGAGCAAATTCAGTTCTGCTGAGGATGCAATATATGAGAGTCTGGAAGAAAAAATGAAAAGTATCATGGGTACCAGAGTCCAGATTCACAGAAAGAAAAATGACAAAGGTAAAATTGAAATTGAATATTATTCCAAGGATGAACTGGAAAGAATCATAGATCTTTTCGAATCCATTGGTTAGGAGTGACAGTAATATGAGTGGCATTTTTGAAAATCTTGGAATTGATTCCGGGATCATCATTATTATACTGCTGATTCTTACTATCTTCCTGCTGGTAAGGAATATCAGTATGAATATGCGCCTGAGCCGTCTGGAACGTAAATATAAGACGTTCATGAAAGGTTCAGATGCACAGTCTCTGGAAAAAGTATTCGTTAGAAAATTCGCTCAGATAGATAAGCTCTATGATGCGAAGGAAGAACATGATCATGATCTTCTTTTTATCAAAAAGAATCTTGATAAAATGTTTAATAAATATGGTGTAGAAAAGTATGACGCATTTGATGATGTAGGTGGAAAGTTAAGTTTTGCGCTGGCTTTGCTGGACAAAGAGAATACAGGCCTTATCTTAAATGCAGTACACAGCCGGGACAATTGTTTTTTGTATATGAAAGAAATTGTAAAAGGCGAATCCTACGTTATGCTCAGCCAGGAAGAAGTAGAGGCACTTCGTAAGGCAGTGAATTTTGGACTGGATAATATTGAAGAATAAAGTTTTTTAAAAGTTACTGTGAACGGAGTGAACAGTAATGTTTAAAAGCTGAAAACAAGAGCATACTAAAAGAGAATCTGTTTTGTGCAGGAATGCACATGATATGATAAATTGATATCAGGGGGAAAGTTGTTGCCAGATTTTACCCTGACATCATTACATAATGTAATAGAATATTTCAGGAGGAACAAGATGTTAGATATTAAATTTGTGAGAGAAAATCCGGAAGTTGTAAAACAGAATATCCGCAACAAATTTCAGGATAATAAACTGGAATTAGTGGATAAAGTTCTGGAACTGGACAAAGAGAATCGCGAAATCAAACAGGAAGTAGAAGCTCTTCGTGCAGAGAGAAATAAAATTTCCAAACAGATCGGTGCACTGATGGCACAGGGAAAGAAAGAAGAAGCTGAAGAAGTAAAGAAACAGGTAGCTGCTTCCGGAACCCGTATTGAAGAACTTTCCACAAGAGAGAAAGAGGTAGAGGAAGAACTTCTCAAAGATATGATGGTAATTCCGAATATCATTGATCCATCTGTACCGATCGGTAAAGATGACAGCGAGAACGTAGAAATCGAGAAGTTTGGTGAACCGGTTGTTCCGGATTTTGAAGTGCCATATCATACAGAAATTATGGAAAATTTTGATGGAATTGATCTTGACAGTGCAAGACGTGTTGCGGGAAATGGTTTCTACTATTTAATGGGAGATATCGCAAGACTTCACTCAGCAGTAATCTCCTATGCACGTGACTTCATGATAAACAGAGGTTTTACTTACTGTGTACCTCCTTTTATGATCAGAAGCAATGTTGTAACAGGTGTAATGAGTTTTGCTGAAATGGATGCCATGATGTATAAGATTGAGGGTGAAGATTTATACCTGATCGGAACAAGTGAACATTCCATGATCGGTAAATTTATCGATCAGATCATTCCTGAGGAAGAACTTCCGAAAACTCTTACAAGCTATTCTCCATGTTTCCGTAAGGAAAAAGGTGCTCATGGACTTGAGGAGAGAGGCGTTTACCGTATTCATCAGTTTGAAAAACAGGAAATGATCGTTGTCTGCAGACCGGAAGAGAGTCCGATGTGGTTTGATAAATTATGGCAG
>OLOD01000781.1_pt1 | contig 23151 bp, 21 predicted proteins | sample 1671921 | NCBI WGS metagenome assembly OLOD01 (sample SAMEA3136626, study PRJEB25190) | human gut metagenome | biome: human gut; feature: human-associated habitat; material: faeces | place: Austria | collected 2013
AATCCCTTGTTAAAAGACTTTAACCCTTTTCCTTCTTTTTTGCTCATTTTTGAGTTTCCTCCCACATTTTTTGATATACTATGTTAGTGTACCATAGAATGCCGAAAAAGTAACTAAAAATTTATATATTATGTCAAATTGTTTGTTATTTTTTGTATTTTTATACATTTTAACCGTAAATAAATCTGTGATAATGCAAAAAATTAACGCTTCTGCCATAAAAACAAAAGCGTTATGATACAAAATCAATTATTACGAGTATGAAATTACAAATGTCCAATCAGACTATGATTATGCTTTCCATAATCCATTAAGATTACAATAAGCATAAACTTTCACTTCGCTCTTTTCGAATACTTGTGCTATCTCAACATTCAACAGCTACTTTTATAACACCATCTCTCTTATTCTCAAAGAGATCATAAGCCTCTTCAATCTTACTGAGAGGATAGGTATGTGTGATAAGGGGTTCGGTATTGATCTTTCCTTCAGCAATCAGTTTTAATGTTTCTTCACAGTCGCATCCATCCACTCCACCGGTTTTAAAGATAAGATTCTTGCCATACATATCAGGAAGAGGTAAGCTTTGTGCTTTATCGTAAAGTGCAACAACTGTCACAATCGCATTCGGTCTTGCGCATTCCCAGGCTAAACGAAATGTAGACTCTGCACCTGCAACTTCCAGGACAACATCTGCACCGCCGTGGTCACTTGTATTCTTAACAAAAGTCTCACATTCTTCCGGAGAAATAGTAAGTACATCTGGGTAATGTTCATTGATAAAATGTATACGTTCCTCATCTTTTTCACACATAATAATGTGTTTCGGATGCTTCAGCATAACACAAAGTAATGTACAGATACCAGTCGGTCCTGCACCGATGATCAATACTGTATCATCTTCTGTGATTTCAGAGATACGAGTTGCCCAGTAACCGGTAGCCAGAACATCTCCAACGAATAATGCCTGTCGATCGGTAACTTCATCCGGAATCTTGTTTAATCCCTGATCCGCGAACGGTACACGCACATACTCAGCCTGACCGCCATCGATACGACATCCAAGAGCCCATCCGCCATTCTGATCCGTACAGTTATTGACATACCCTTTTTTACAGAAATAACATTCACCACAAAATGTCTCAACATTTACAGTTACTCTGTCTCCCGGCTTCACATGAGTTACAGCTTCGCCAACTTCTTCAACAATTCCAACCATCTCATGACCAACTGTAATTCCCGGAACTGCACGAGGAACACTTCCATGCTTAATATGTAAATCACTGGAACAGATACTGGCAAGTGTAACCTTTACAATCGCATCCCTTTCATGCATAATCACTGGTTTAGGTTTTTCTGTTAATTCAAATTTTCCTTTTGAAACATATGTATATGTCTGCATCGTTTTCCCCCATCATCCTCAAAATAATATAAAGCTGCTTATTCTTTTGGATTATCTCCATCACGATAAGGCACAGTAGCTGCCGGAACAACCGTTGAAGCCGGTTCGGTATGTATATCCTGATCATCAAAGAATATATGCGCTCCAAATGCTGCAAGTACTTCTGTCTTGCTGACACCGCCTAAGAAGAACGCTTCATTGATTGATACGCCCCAGTTGCGGAGTGTTTTGACTGCGCGTTCATGCGCCGGAGCATTTCTAGAAGTAACCAGTGCGGTTCGGATTGGCTGAATATCCTTTTCTTTAAACAGCTGCTGTACATAAGACAGCTTTGTCAGGAAGTTAGCAAACGGACCTTTTGCCATCGGCGTGTTCGCATTCGCTTTCTCATGTTCTTCAAATGCCTGTATTCCGTTCTTCTGAAAAATCTTTTCAGATTCAGCAGAAAAGAGTACCGCATCTCCATCAAAAGCAATACGGATCTGATTAATCTTTTGCTTTGGATCAGCATGCGCATCACCTGTAAGAATACGTCCTGCGGCAATCCCATCATTGATTGCAGATTGAACATCGTCTGAATTCGCTGACAAAAATAAATCTGTCTTAAAAGCCTTTAGATAAGGGGCTATCTCTGCACCACTTGTCAAAGTCGCTCTTGTAATATCCAGACCATAATACTGTATAGAATTAAAAATACGAAGACATGTGTTTGCATTGTTCCGTGACATAATGATCACTTCCACCAGTCTTCCCAGTTCTGTATTGTTCAATTCCAAGAATGCTTTGATCAATTGGAACGCAGCACCTTTCTGAAGGATCTCATTCTCATGTGCTACCTGGTAAGCCTCATATGCTTCAACGCCTTGTTCTTCGAATATTTTATTCTCCTGTTCAAGATTAAATAAAGCTCTCGAACTAATCCCTATTACAAGAGGTTTTGATAAATCATATGGCATATTTTATCGTCTCCGATCAAAAAAAGAATCACGTATCAATCACATCTTTCTTACATTATACGTTTCCATACTATGAGATACAAGTAAGAATATATAAGAAAAGATTATTTTTTGAATTCCACTGCGTGTTTTCTCTTCCACAGTGGAAATAAGTTACGCTGACATACGTAATTCTTTCGTTCATCTATTGCAATCGCATGAAAGAATGTCTTCCACAGATCCGTATACTCATCTTCGTACTCTTCTGTCTTTCTCAATGTCTGAAATTCTTCATCTGTCAGATATCGGAGATAGTTCTCACCATCTTTCGGATGAACACAAGCTGTTTTGCGATTATCATCTATGATCATCCACTGTTCTGAAGGCATGCGGTCTGCAAAATGTCTGCCAACCAACATAATGACATCACTTTTTGGCTCCAGATGGCTGACATAGACGTTACTTGAATTCAACCGCTCAAATCGTGCGAACTCTCTGAAATGATGGCTTTCGTTAGACACTTTACGACGCAATTCTAATATCCGCATCACACGTGGATTCGCATATTGCTGTAGTACACTCTCTCCAATTTTGAATCCGACACGAAGGAAATTATAAATTGCCTGCAGTGCATCTTCCTCGACAGATAAAGTCACCAAATAGATATTCAGATATGCTTCATCCGAAATGTCTCTCCGAATCGAGCGAATTACTTTTTCTGCTTTGGAAAGATCTTGGTCTACATGAATATATTCATCAAATAGCGTCTGCTGAAATACAGGTTCTTTTTTTAATTGTATCTGGTCATGACCAATCAGTAAAGCTTCAGACCATGCATCATAGATGCAGGTCATGATATCTTCCAGACGGTCTTTACAAGTAAATATCTTCATCAGCATACTCCAAAATCTGTCAATGTCATCTGGGTAAATGATTCATTCGCATGTTGTGTATTCCATAGATCTTTCTTGTCTACACTTATTAGTTGTCGCGTAATATAAGATGCCTCAATAGGAGTATGGTACATCTGTTTTCCACCACACGTGATGAAATAATGCGCACGCTTTAATACTACTCCCATCTTTTTCAGGCTTGCATAATCAAGTCTGCCATAACGTCTTGCATAAGTGATACGACTTGCTGATTTCGGTCCGATTCCCGGAACACGAAGCAGTGTTGCATAACTCGCTTTCTCTACTTCTACTGGGAACTGCTCCAAATGGCGTAATGCCCAATCACACTTTGGATCAATCATTTCATTAAAATTCGGCTGTTCTGAAGATAATAGTTCTCCTGCCTGAAATCCATAGAACCGCAATAGCCAATCAGCCTGATACAGTCTGTGTTCACGTAAAAGCGGTGGTGGCGTTCCTATCTCCGGCAACACATTATCTTCGTTCAATGGAATGTATGCTGAATAGAAGACACGCTTCAGATCAAAGCCTTGATACAATGCCTGTGTCGTCTGCAATAATGTATAATCACTCTCACCGGTCGCACCAATGATCATCTGCGTGCTTTGTCCTGCCGGAGCAAAACTACGCTTCAATCGCGACATATCACGAGGTGCCAACTGGTTCGCATTCTCCCAGGTAAGTGCATGATCCAGTGACGTGTATTTTTTATAAGATTCTAATCGATTCATCTGAGAATTCTGAGAAATGGCTTTATCCTTCTTCTGAACATTCAAGCACTCAGAAAAATGTTTTTTCGAAGCATCAGAAAAAATACCTGCATTCAAAAACTTATTCCCGCCACTTCGCTCCATATAAGCTGACTTTCCGATTGCCATTCTGTGAGATGCAATCGTACTCTGCACCTTACCCATAGGATTCAGAATGTTCTGCATGGTCTTGTTTGGAGCCAATGTATGCAATCCTTCTTCCGTGGGCAATTCAAGGTTGACACTGATACGATCCGCAAGATATCCTGCTGCCGCAAGTAGCTCGTCCGAAGCTCCGGGAATCGTCTTGATATGAATATACCCATTGAAATGATATTTCGTGCGAAGCAGCAATAATGTCTCGCACATCTTCTCCATCGTATATGTCGGATTCCTTAAGATTCCGGAACTTAAAAACAAGCCTTCGATATAATTACGCTTATAAAACTCTACTGTTAAGTCACAGATTTCCTCCGGAGTAAAAGTAGCCCGCTTTACGTCATTGCTCTTGCGATTAATACAATACTTGCAATCATAGGCGCAATGATTCGTCATCAAAATCTTAAGCAGAGAAATACATCTTCCGTCTGCTGCAAAGCTATGACAAATGCCGCATGCCTCTGCATTGCCGAGCTCTCCTTTCTTTCCCCGCCGGCTGGATCCACTTGAAGTACATGCAACGTCATATTTTGCTGCATCAGCAAGAATCTGCAGCTTTTCCTGTGTTGTATAATTACTATTTCTAATTTCTGTATTCATATTTTCATTATACAAACAGTTGTTCGATAATGCAAGTATTATTTCGAACAGACGTTCTTTTATGACTGCTCAATATGTTTTGAGCATTCTTAACTCACCTGAAAAATCAAGATTTTTTCCCTATTATCCTCACCCGGAAACAGATCTGAAGTATTAATCTCATCATAAAAAATCAACTGTTCCTGAGTCATTAAAATACTGATATATTCTTCTGAAGGATAATAGAAAAATAATAATATCTCTCTCGGATTTTCATAATAAGATTCGTAAATCCTTGCTAAAACTGACTGTAATATCTCTACAGAAAAAGGATTAAAAAAGTAACAGCGATCCACTTCCGACGGAACTTCATAATTTTCTGCACTGCATAATACAAACTCCGTGCGTGATGCGGAAACGGATACTTCTTTATTATCTGCTGCTCCTTTATAAATCCGTTCATCATACTCTACGCCTATTGTCTTGCATCTTGTTTGATACGAAAGATAAAAACATACCCGCCCTTTTCCGGTTCCATAGTCAATTAGAGTATTATTTTTCCTGATCAGTCCACTGTTTGCCAGGCGCTCCAATACCATATAAGACGTTGGTTCATAAGGATATCGATACTGATCTGAATGAGAGTCATCCCGCCCGGTTGTCTTTATCTTCAGCAGTTTATCCCATTGTGTTTCATTTTGATTCATTTCTTTCGATCCTTCATTTTTATGTTTGAAATATCCCTCGGTATTTTCCCAAGTTCTGTTACCATGTACATAATCTGGCTTCCTTCTTCTTTCAGCCACTTAATTGACTTTTTATAATCTGGGAACACCTTCTCCACCTCCGACCAAAATGCTTTCGAATGATTCATCTGTTTTCTATGGCATAATTCATGAACCACAACATAATCTAACACCTCAGGAGGTGCAAACATTAACAGACAGTTAAAATTCAAATTCCCCTTGCTGCTGCAACTTCCCCATCTTGTTTTCTGATTTCTGATGGTTATATTCCCGTATGTGACTCCGATTATTCTTGCGAAATATTCTACTCTAGCCGGAATTATTTTAAGAGCCTGGTCTGCAAGTGCCTTGATTTTATCGAGTGTCACGTTTTCTACATTTCCCGATTCAACACTTTTCTTCTTTACTTTTATTTCATTCATCTGTTTGCTTATCCAAGCTTCATTCTTATTAAGAAATTCCTCAATGTATTTCTCTGTGACACCATACGGAGCCCTTACAGTGACACTTAGATCAGAATTTACCTGAATAGCTATAGTTTTTCTTCGGGATTTAATTATCGTAACTTTCATAAATTGTCCCTTTATAATAAATTTTTATATATTCTTTTGCATCTGATTGCGTACCTTATCAATCAACGTAACATCCGCCGGTTCTGTAAATGTCAGATAACTTGTCGTTAATATCTTTCCCGGTATACCTTTATCGCGTAATTCAGCAAGTACCTGCCCTGCTTTAACGGTGCCAGTCCACCTTCGGTAATAAATGCCACGCTAATATAAAAAGCATCACAATGGCGAAGCTCTCGCTCAATTGCAACAGATACTTTTGTAATCATTTATAATTTCTACAATATCATTTAACGTATTAACTCAAATTATATCATACATACGTTTATCTGTGGAAATAAAGTGCATGGATTAGGATGGGTAGATTATTTAATTGTGAAATGATTTGCAAAATATATTCGTTTCTTTTTATTGACTTTTTGCTACTATGGGGGTACAATCGTAGCTAAGAAATGGGTTTTTTACTGAGTAATGTCTTCGGACTGGAAAAGGGTGCTCGTTTCTTTTTTTATGTTCATTATATCATACAGATACATTTTACCATCTTTTGCATGTCGAATAACCATTATTACATTAAAAACATTATATCTTTCAATTTCCCCAACTTCATTAAACACTGGCAAAGCAAATCTTGACTCATAACGATACCAGCCATACATTGCATCTATAGTATGTTTTTCTTTATAATTTTCAGTAAATTTCTTTCCGGCTGCAATTTCAATCAATTCTGGTAATCCCTGTGCGGCATTAGCTTTTGCCTTCGCATTTGCTCCTTTTAAAATATGTGTATAATTTGAATGAGTATACTCATCCGGTAAATCTGTTCCAATATAAACTGCATCATTGCTGTCATCAATTGTGTAGATATCTCCTACATATTGTTTTAGATATTTTTCAACATCCTCCCATTTTACAGATCTTTTCCCTTTGAATATGATGTCATGAATAAATACCGTTTTCTTTCCATCTATATCCTCGATTACATTTACTTTTCTTTCCACGTCTACCTCCTTCTGCTTCACTCAAATACACGCAATGCGTTATTTATTATTAAAAAAATAATATTCAGTCCTAATCATCCATTCGTTTTATTCGACATTCCGTTTCTGCTCTATACTTTAATAAACGTAACAAATATTCCGGAAGTTCTCTTTTCTCTGCTTCCCAATCCTGAACTGTACGATACGGAATACCATAGTAATCGCTAAACTCACGTCTGTTCATTCCCATTTTTTCTCTTAATTCTTTTACTTCTTTCCCTCTGCTCATCATTTAACTCTCCTATCTAAATAACGCATTGCGTTACTTAATAGTACCCGATATAATCTTTGTTGTCAATATTCGGACGCGCCGATGTTCGAAAAAGATCCAACATATTATCCAGATATATTTCTTCTCTGACATGGATCTGATATTCCGGTTTAGTCATATAATACAACAGAAATCCCAAAATCAGTACACTTCCAAGTCCTCGTCCTTCAATCTTAAAATTAGAAAATCCCATTGGCATATAAATATCTTGGATATCAGTCATACTAATAAACCCAGGGTTCTCCATTGCTTTGGAGAAAAGATAGCCTTCTCCTGCGCCCGGCGCTACACAGACATGATCCTGACAATTTTCTCCCAAATTTTTCCGACTAACTGTTTCATAACAAGCTTTTCTATCTTTACAACCAAACCAACAGCATTCATTGCATAGGAATTCCACTTTTGCTTTTTGCTGTGCATTCACCTTGTTTAGTTGCTCGAATTTTTTATTAAGCCAATCAAATAACGAGCTACAGCTCCCAGGAACCCTCCCGTTCCGACTATAATACAATTCATCATTTTTTGTCTCTCCTACAAGTAATACATTAGTTAATGTCTGCTTTATTATACCATCTGTAATACTGATCTGCATCAAAACTAGCTTTAGTTTGTAAATAATACATATTTCAACTTTCCTATCTATATGATAAATGTACCTTTTTAAGGCCTGTAGCATCTAAGGACTTTTTGCATATAGAAAAAGCTCTGCGTACTTCTCACACGCAGAGCTTAAAATCTTCTTAAAAGAATATCATTATTTGCTTTCTGGAATAGAATCTTTTCCTACTGTCATCATCAGAATGATTGCTGCTATAAAACTTACAGCACATGCGATAATTGCAGCAAGAACAGAAGAATCAAAACCTGTCTGAGGATTAATTACCTGAAGCCATCCAAAGATTCCGTTTGTTCCATATACATACTGTTTTACTCCACCAAATCCGATGATAGCACCACCAATACCAGATGCAAGACAAGCTAACATAAATGGTTTTTTAAACTGTAATGTTACACCGTAAATGGATGGTTCTGTAATACCAACCATTGCAGAAATAATAGCTGGTCCACAAACACTTTTCAGTTTTTTGTTCTTTGTTCTAAGCATAATCATAAGAACAACTCCTGCCTGTCCAAATGCAGATGCAAGACCAGCAATTGTGATAGGATCGTAACCTAATGTTGCAAGATTGTTTACAGAAATTGCAACAAATCCCCAATGAACTCCAAACATAACACATACCTGAATAAGTGCTCCGTATAAGAAACCTGAAATAGTCGCATTCAGATTGAACAGTGATGTAAATGCTGCACCGAGTAAGTCACTTGCAAATGTTGCAATCGGTCCAATGATCAGAAATGCAAGAATAATACTAATTAAAAGTGTCAGCGCAGGAACAGCAAATGTTTTGAACAGCTCACTAATTCTTTTTGCAAAGAATTTCTCAATTTTTGCTGCAAAATAGCAAGTTAGAATTACTGGAATTACAGAACTTGCATAGTTCATTAAAAGAACCGGAATTCCAAGGAATTCTACATATACATCTGTCTGGAAGATAGTACCGCTGAACAAAGTATAAAGTGCATCTCCAGCCATGATTGTTGTTAGAGACGGATATACCAAAGCTGCTCCGATTGCCATTCCGATAAACGGTGTTCCACCAAATTTCTTCATTGAAGTATATCCGAGGAATATTGGCAGGAAGTTAAAGAAACAATCTCCAACAATGTTTAACATCTGATATGTTCCGGATGTAGTTGCAAGCAATCCTGTTGCGGCAAGAAATGCAAGCAGTCCCTTGATCACACCAGTTGCTGTAAGCATTCCAAGTACCGGTGTAAACACACCACTGATCACATCAATAAACTGGCTGGAAATCTTTTTCTTTTTCATTTCCTGTTTGAATTCTTTTGCATCTTTCAGTTCAACTTCATTTTCTGTTGTCCCCATCATTGTCTGCAGTTCGTTATAAACGTCTGCTACGTACTGTCCGATTACGATCTGATACTGGCCTCCGCCTTTTACGATAGAAAGAACCCCGTCAATTGCTTTTACTGCTTCGTCATTCGCCTTTGTCTCATCTTTCAGCTGAAAACGCAGTCTTGTTGCGCAGTGATATACACTCTCAATATTTTCCTGACCGCCAACTTCTTTGAGAATACTTTGAATCATTTTCTCGTACTTCATTTTGTTTGCCTTCCTCTCTCTTTAAAATTTTTATCTAAAAAAACCGTTTGGTCTTTTTTCAAATGTAATGGATATTCTTCTTCAGTAACAAGGGTGAATTTACAATCACGCGTTGCCGTGATTCTGATTTCATCAATATTTCCTTCCTTCCACTTCATATCCAGTACTGCGCCTGATTTCAGGCATATTCCATTGACTTCTCCATTCAAAAGACTGTTCGGTAATGCCGGTAAAAGAAATACTTTGTCTGAATAATCCTGTATAAGCATCTCCAGTAACCCACAAGCTCCTCCAAAGTTTCCGTCAATTTGGAATGGTGGGTGATTGTCGAACAGATTATTTAAAGTTGCATATTCAAGCAATTCCTTTAAGTTTTTCCAAGCTTCTTCTTTCTCCCACAGTCTTGCATAAAACAGTATGATCCATGCCTTGCTCCATCCAGTATGGCCTCCACCATATTTCAGTCTGCGCTCAATCGTCTGTTTTGCAGCCTGAGCGAGTTCCGGTGTCTTATCCATACGTATCTGTCCTGCAGGATATAATGCAAACAGTTGTGAAATATGTCTGTGTCCGGGCTCGACTTCATCATAATCTTCACTCCATTCCTGAATCTGTCCATATTTACCGATTTGCAATTCTGGCATATGATTCAGTCGCTCATTTATTGCTTCATTCAGATCATTCGGGAGTTGATTTTCTTCCGTGATCTCCAGATAACCATTAAAAAGTTCTCTGATGATTTCTGTGTCCATAGAAGCTCCCATGCAGAGACATCCCGCCTCTCCTTTTTGATTCAGATAGATATTCTCAGGAGAACTGGATGGTCCTGAAATCCATTTTCCATGAGCATCTTTTACCATGTATTGAAGGAAAAACTTAACAGCATCTTTCAGTATTCCATAATATTCCTTCAAGAACTCCCTGTCTTTTGTATATTTGTAATGTTCAATCAGATGCAAACAGAACCAGGCACCGCCCATTGGCCACAGGGTAGATGATACATGATTGTCCTGAGGTGCACAGTCTCCCCAGATATCTGTGTTATGGTGACAACAGAATCCATCAATTCCATACATCTTCTCAGCAACGTCTTTGCCGTGCGGATACATTCTTTGCAAATGTTCTAACAAAGGCATGTGGAGTTTAGATAACCCTGTTTTTTCAGCAATCCAGTAATTCATCTCTATATTGATATTAATTGTATACTTGGACCCCCACATAGGCTCAAATTCTTCATTCCAGATTCCTTGTAGATTTGACGGAAGACTTCCTTCACGGCTAGAGCTGATCAGAAGATATCTTGCAAAATTATAATATGTATTTATTAATTCAATATCTTCTATGCCATTACGCATTTGCTCAAGTCTTTCCGGTGTTGTCAGATGCTCATAAGAGTCTTTATAATTCAATTTCAGATTACTTTTTTCATAGTAAGATAAATAATCTTTTATATGACGCTCTTGTAATGTTCCATAAGATTCTTTTTCAGCATTACTCAATACATCCATACACCACTGAAGCGGTTGTTCACTTCGGAACGATGTTCTTGCTGTGATAAATAGTGTTGCTTCTTTGGCATCCTCTACTAGTAAATGGCTTCCCATTCGTGAAATTTTGCCATTTTTAGTTCTTACCTGTACAAGTAGTTCAAATGCAATCCCATGATCTCCACCTTGTTTTCCATATAAACGGATTTTATTGCCATCCAGGACTTCAGTACCATCACAGAAAGATGAACCACGTCCTGATCGGTTATCTTTTCTTGTTAAAGATAAATCAAAATTAAGAAGTTCGCCATCTATGGATTTCATCTGATATACAATTATGTGATCTGGATTGCTGGCAAAAAACTCTCTTTCGTATTTTCCTTTTTCCGATTCATATTGAATTTTTCCAACGGCTCTTGAAATATCTAATTCTCTGTTATACGTTTGAACTTCTACACTTTCATGCTGAACGCTTAAAAGCCCCCCTTGATCCTTTTTGAAGATTGTTTTGCCTCTCTGCTTATAAAAATCTATCCAAACATCTCCGAGTGTCTGATAATGTCGCATATGCGGATATGTTGCATACATACTTCGCTCTGCGAGAAGTTCTGCCTGTTCGATTTCTCCATTTAATAAGAGTTCTCGAACTTTTGTATAGTTCTCTCGCGCATCAGGATTTACACGTTCCATAAAACTTCCGGTCCAAACAGAATCTTCGTTAATTTGAAGTCGTTCCGTTCCGGTTTTTCCAAATACCATTGCTCCGAGGAATCCATTTCCTATCGGCAATGCTTCATTCCAATCTTTAGCTTCTTCACGAAAACATATTTTATTCATTTCTTCTTCCTCATCTTTTCACTACGCTTTCTTGAATCTGTTGTTATTATAACAATAAAAAAAAGAAAGACTGAAAAGTTTCTATTTTGCGAACTTTCCAGTCTTAAAAATTATGGATGATTTCATTTTTCCATTGGGAATCCGTATTTATTTTGATACGCAATTGCAATTCGTTCAATTAACAGCTGATATAAAACAGGATGGTTTTGGACTAAATCTTTATATTCCCAATCAATACATAGATCAACTCGAGGGTCTTTCTCCATTTCTCTGTTTGAAGTAAACAGAACTACTTTTGCTTTTGTTTCTTCAAAACACTTCTTTGATGGAGCATCTGTCAGATGCGTATACTCACTAATATACCTTCCGGAATTTGAAAAAATAAGCAGTAGTGTATTTTCTTTTGCATGACTAATATACTCTACTTGTTTTCTGTCATTTGTAGTTGTGTAAATGAACTTCTGGTAAAAAGACATTTTATGTTGAAAATTCAATGCAGCAGTCTCTGAATATCCTTCTCCAAATGCGGCTACTTCTTCATAATCATGAATCAACGTGACCAAGTGATCTATTTTTTTAGAGTCAGTATTGAAAAATAAATAGCGAATATCTGAAAACAGCACATCCAGATATTCTTCCGTTCCTTTTTGCAATATATAATCTGTAATATTTATCGTATTTAGATCTTTTATGTAAACTTCTCTTTTCCCTCTACTGTATGCTTCTGCTTTAAATTCTTTGTAATCCTCAAATCCTAATTGCTTAACGAATTTGGAGATTGTAGATTTTGAAACAGAGCATAAATCAGCCATAGCACCTATGGAAATGTTATTCAATTGATGAATATGTTCCAGCATAACTCGAGCAATATGATGTTCTATTGATTCAGGTGACATCTCACCAGTTATTGATGATAGTCTTGTATATAGTGTGCCCATATATCTTCTCCCTCACGATTTTCTCTTGTAATAATTCTATTTTCATAATAACATAAAAATGCTTAGAGAAGTACAGTAAGATTACCAAAGATGAATTTATCACGTTGATGAGTGTTCTTTGTAAATCCGATATGCGGAAATCTCCTGAAAATTTCTTTCCATCTTCTATTTGTTGCACACTACCGTTATCTTATCGATTATCAATTTTTTCCGGAAACATATCATGATTACTCATACGATTCCAGGCAACCTGCTCCCAGTTGGTACCTGGCTTTCCATAATTACAATACGGATCGATGGACAAACCTCCACGTGGAAGGAATTTTCCCCAGACTTCTATATATTTTGGTTCAAGAAGCTTGACAAGATCTTTCATAATTATATTGATCACATCTTCATGAAAATCTCCATGGTTTCGGAATGAGAACAAATACAATTTCAAGGATTTACTCTCCACAAGACGTTCGTCCGGAACATAGGAAATCGTGATCGTTGCAAAATCTGGCTGTCCGGTGATTGGGCACAGACTTGTGAATTCCGGGCAGTTGAACTTGACGAAGTAATCGTTTTCAGGATGTTTATTCTGAAATGCCTCCAATACAGACGGATCATAATCCATACGGTATTCTGTTTGCTGATTTCCCAATAATGTTAAATTTTCTTTTTCTCTCATTGCTTTCTCCTCTATCTCAACGCAGGGTCTTCTACGTGATTCGCCTGAAATGCTGCTGCGCGATCAATGCATGTTCCGCATTTTCCGCAAGGCTTCTCTCCACCTTCGTAACAGGACCATGTCAATTCATACGGAACTCCCAGTTCTAATCCAATCCGTACTACTTCGGCTTTGGATACATTTACAAAAGGAGCTTCTATTTTCAGCTGATGTCCGGAGCCTTCCCAGATTGCTTCATTCATTGCCTGATTGAATACCGGTGAGCAATCTGGATAAGCAAAACCAGCAGAATCATCTGCATGAGCTCCATAATAAATCACTCCACATTCCTTGCTCAGTGCGATACTTGCTGCCGAAGAAAGAAATAACCCATTTCGGAACGGTACATATGTGCTTACAGGCTTATCGCCATTTGTTTTTGAAATCTGCTCTGCGTAACTCTCCTCCGGAATTTCTTCCGTGGACTGTTGAAGCAGTGAGCAGTTGCTATATTGAAATATCTTACTTAAATCCAGGAACAGATGCTCCACACCATAATATTCGGCAACTGCTATTGCAGCCCTGATTTCTTTATCGTGCTTCTGTCCATAGGAAACCGAGAGTGCAATCACCTGGTCTTTCCCGTACTTTTTGATTGCCAGTCCTAATGCCGTTGTTGAATCGATTCCTCCACTAAAGAGAACTAATGCTTTCATCTCCATCACCTCACTACTTATTTATACGCCCCGTTCATTTGGATCCCAGATTACTTTATGCATCTGAATCTGCAGACGCACACCATTCAACCGATGTTTCAGCATAAATTCTACAATCTGCACTGGTTCTATGGATCCAAAAACAGGACTAAGATACACATGACACCTGTTTGTCAGATCATAAGTCTGAATCATGTCCAATGCTTTTAACAGATCCTCCTGGCTGCCGCACACAAATTTTACAGTGTCATCTTTTCCTAGCAGTTCCATGTTCTCTGTTATCATATATTCTTCGCACCCGCTTGACGGTAACTTATAATCCATTGTAAATACCGGTCGTTCTTCACAAAATGCAGACAAATCAACTGCGCCATTTGTCTCAATTTCGACCTGTAAGCCGGCTTGTAAAAGAAGGTGGATCAATTCTCTAATGTCTTTTTGCAGTAACGGTTCTCCACCTGTAAGTGTCACGTTGCGAATTCCGGTTTCTAAAACATAATTTAAAATCTCTTCCGGGGTTTCCTCTTCATATGGGCAATCTGGTTCATTGGCCCACATAGTATCACAATAACTGCATCGCAGATTACATCCTTTGAAACGGATGAAGACTGCCAGTTCTCCTGCCCGTGTGCCTTCCCCATTAATACTGGTGAATTTTTCTACTATTTTCATCTACTCTTCCTCATAAACCGCGCAATTATTCGGTGTCTCATATACTTCCACACAATGAACCCCGTATCCAAGTTCCGTTAATCTTTTGTGGAAATAATATGCGAAATTCTCTGCCGTTGGACGAAAGGAAACTTGCTCCAAATGAAAGTCCTCATTCTGAAGTGCAGCTACTGTTTCTGCTTTCAGTGATCCTGTCTCGTAAATCAGACTATGATCAAAGGAATCGCAAAGTTTTTTCAGATCCTTTTTCAGATTACCAAAGTCCACTACCATTCCCCGTATCTGTCCTTCTTGCTCCAACTCCTGACTTTTGATTTTTACAACAACATTCCAACGATGTCCGTGGATATTTCTGCATTTCCCCTCATATTTCCAGAGAAAATGTGCTGCGTCAAAACTGGCTTTTGTTTGCAAATAATACATATTTCAACTCTCCTGTATTTGAAATGTATGTACCTTTTAAGAGCTGTGTATCCTAAGCGGAGCGTTTTATATATATGGGAAAGTATTTCCTGAATAATATAAAAAGCTCTGCGTACTTCTTTGCACGCAGAGCCTAGAATCTTCTTAACTAGCCCTGGTTTTGTTTTTCGACAGGAAGGTACAAATGAACTGTCGGCTGTTTTTCACAGCATGAAAATTATACCACAGAAAATCAGTTTGTCAAATTGGTTTTTCTATTTTAACGAAATGGTGTCCTATTTCCCATATTCTATTCTCCCAGGAAATATCTTCCGTAAGCATCTGCTGCCTTAATTGCTGCGCATACAGTCTCAGGTGTCACCTCAAATGGCATGTTATGAAGTGTATCATTCTCTGCACAGGCTGCTGTCGCAACTGCCATAAGCTTCTCGTCTGTCACTTCTGTAATACCAAGTTCTTTTAATGTAACAGGAAGTCCCAGTTCAATGCACCAATCGATAATGTCTTCCAGTTCTTCTGCCGGAATGTCTTCCAGAACAAGCTGTGTGATTGTTCCAAATGCAACTTTCTCTCCATGATACATATGATGACACTCGTCCAAAACTGTGAATCCATTATGGATTGCATGTGCTCCTGCAAGACCGCCACTCTCAAATCCGATTCCACTAAGCAATGTATTAGCTTCAATTACCTTCTCAACAGCTTTTGTGCAGGCTCCTGCTTCCAGAGCAAGCTTTGCCTTCACACCTTCATTCATCAATGTATCAAAGCACAGTTTTGCGAGTGACATCGCTGCCATAGTAACATTTCCACCAGCACAAGTTGTTGCTTCGCTAGCCTGACAGGCTCTTGCTTCAAAATAAGTTGCAAGTGCATCACCCATTCCGGAAACTGTCAGTCTGACTGGTGATTTTGCAATGATTTCTGTGTCCATCAGAACCATGTTTGGATTAGCTGGGAGGAATAAGTATTCTTCGAATACGCCTTCATCAGTATAAATAACAGAAAGTGCACTGCATGGCGCATCTGTAGATGCAATTGTCGGACAGATCAGTACCGGCACTTCTTTGTAATAAGCAACTGCTTTCGCAGTATCAAGGATCTTTCCTCCGCCAATACCAATAACAACATCACAGCCCTTTTCATTCATAACGGCTACCAAACGATTAATTTCTGTCTTGCTACATTCTCTGTTGAAATACTCATACACTGGTTCAATATCATATCCTTCAAATCCAACTTTGAGAACGTCTTCAATACGTTTATACCCCGACTCTGTAATCAGTACAAGTGCTTTTTTACCATACTTCTGAGCATATTCACCCAGCTTTTTCATCTCACCTGCACCTTGAACATATTTGCTTGGACTACATAAAATATTTGCCATTTTTGTCTGCCTCCTAAACTCCTTATTTGTATGTTATTAAATTAACAATCCAAAGATATTGTAGCCCTTCTCAGCAAAAGTGTCAATAAAATCCAATTGAATTTTCTGTAAGAAATCGGCTATATAATCACTACTCACAGCTGTCTGTATCAAACAACCCTTTTATTCATCTCAACGTGCAAACACCCCTGCTAAAAATCCCCTCTTCTTCACCTGCTGGACTTCTGCCCCACTTCTCATAATCAGCGCAAACATTCCCATATTGCGAAGATCCTGCCGCAGGTTCACTGCCTGTTCTTCTGCCAAACCATCTTTTACTAAGAATGGCGTATCATTCAGGCTCACATTCTTCGGGAAGTCATATTTTCTCGCGATGCTTACAAACTCTGACCTCTTACCGATGTAGTCAACCATACTTCCAAGCGCGATCACCTGTTTTGAAGGATACACCGATGGATCTACTTCATACACTTCTTTTTCATCACCGACTGGTTCAAACTTATATTTTGCTGTATAGAAATCCAGTGCCTCCTCAATATAAGAGCAAGCCTCTCCGTCAAGTTCTTCATAAAGAACACATGGCAGACTCGCTACAATTCTTCTTGTTTCTGTTTTTTCCATTCCTGTTAAAATCTGCAGAAATTTAGCAACTTCCAATTCTTTTCCGTTACAATCAATTAATGTTACTTTATAAAATAGTTCTTTGTTTATCATAGTCTTGCTCCATTTTCATTTTTTTATAACAAAAATTTTATTTTATTATAACTGAAACAGGGTGATACTGTCTACAGATTTTCTGTTTACAGCATCACCCTGTATTTTACTTATTTTCTCACTGAATAAAATTTAAAAATTCTCAGATTTCATTTCCAGCCTGATATCCGCTGCGGATTGCTGCTGAGATATCTGCTGTTCTCTCACCGCTGCAGTCTCCAACATATACAAATGGAACTGTCAGCTTACTGTCGTCGAAGAGATTCTTCTTAGACCCGAGTGCATTCACAATTGTATCAGCTTCAATTGTAACCTCTGACTCGTCTTTTGTATTCACAGCATGAATCACATTATTCTCGATAGAATTTACTCTTGTATTCACATACTCTTTTACATTGTGTTCTTCAAAGTCTTTTTTGATCAGTGGCATTACTGTCTCGGATTCTCCTGTTGCAATCTGATCCAGCATCTCGATAATGCTTACTTTGAGACCTTTCTGTGCAAGGAATTCTGCTGTTTCAGTTCCAACTAATCCTCCGCCAAGTACTGCACATGCTCCACTCACTTCGCATCCTGCAAGAACATCCCAGGCAGAAACAACATTGCTGTCTGTAACAGACATTGGAAGATCCATGTTATGCGCACCGATAGCAAGAATTACATGATCAAACTTATTCAGCTCTTCACAATCTACTTCTGTATTTAATTTCACATCTACAGAAAGTTCTGGTAGAATCTTCTCATAATATTCAATAGATCTTAAAATCTCGCTCTTTCTTGGCGGAACTGCTGCCAGATGAATCTGTCCACCAATCTTATCTGATTTCTCAAATACGGTTACTTCATGTCCACGTTTTGCTGCAACTCTTGCTGCCTCAAGTCCGGCGATTCCTGCACCTACAACTGCAACCTTTTTTTTCTCGTCTGCAGGTTTGATAAATATAGTTCCTTCGTTTCCGTTCTCTGCATTTAATACGCAGGAAATGTATTTACGTCCCTGAATTGCATCTACGCATCCTTTATTACAGTTCAAGCATTCTCTGATGCACTCTCCGGATATAGCTTTATTGGCAATATCTGCATCTGCAAGCATGGAACGTCCATAAGCTACGATGTCAGCATCTCCGTCTTCGAGGATCTTCTCTCCTGCTTCTAAGCTGACAACACGACCAACTGTTGCAACCGGAACGGATACCAGTTTCTTTACTTCTCTTGCTACTGGAAGTGTCCAGTTATACGGAACATCTCCCATTGGCGGAATTGTATCTCCCATGTTTCCTGTATGGTTCGCCTGAGCAACCTGAATCATATCGATTCCAGCCTCATCAAGCATCTTTGCAAACCGGATTCCTTCTTCTGCCTCAAGTCCGCCTTTTCCACGAAGTGATCCATCAGGATTTACTGTAATGATTGGCAGTTTATACTCAATCATAAGATCCGGTGCAGCTTCTTTGATTGCTGCTACTACTTCGAGTGCATATCTTGTACGGTTCTCAAGACTTCCTCCATACTGATCTTCTCTATGGTTCAGAATTTTTGAACAAAGGGAACCAAGGAGACGATCTCCATGTACTTCAATCGCATCGATTCCTGCTTTCTGCGCCTTTACTGCACATGCAGCGATACTGTTTTTAATATCTTCTAACTGCTCAACCGTTGCCTCTGTTACAAAATGCTGCATATCATGATGCAGTTTTGCATAAGCGCCTTTCGTAAGTCTGTCGCATTCTTCCATCTGTTTCTTTGCTTCTTCTGCGTTTCCCTCTGCCTGTGCTTTTGCCGCAGCCTGTCTTGCAATACCTGCCTCCATGATCATTCGTCCAACTCCAGGAACATCATACTCCGGATGGAACAGCTGAAGTGCAAGCTTACAGTCATACTTATGTAATGTGTCTGCCAGATTTTTATATACCGGAATCTGGCTGTCATCATAAAGCTTTGGTGTCGGTGAAGCTGTTCTTACAGGAGCTACATCTCCGATAACAACATACGCTGCTCCGCCTTTCGCAAGTCTTTCATAGAAATTCAGACTTCTCTCCCCAATCGATCCGTCTCTTTCTTCATAACCTGTTGTGAGCGGTGGAAACATGATTCTGTTTTTAAAAGTAAGATTTCCAACTTTAATTGGTTCTGATAATTTATTCCCCATCTTTTTTCTCCTTTTTTCAATTACAGTTCTTCTGCAAGTTTATGTCCTGCAGCAATTGCATCTTTCAGAGTTCCAACTTTATCACAGTCTCCGATAAAATGAACTCTCTCTTCTGTAGTCTCTACCTTATTCGGTGCATAACCGACTGCAAAGATCAGTGTATCCGCATCTGTGATATGATATTCCTGTCCGTCTTTCTCATAAGTGATCGTAGTCTCATCAACCTTTGTCACCTGACTGTTCAGTTCAATCTTCACACCTTTTCTCTTGAGTCTCATTGTAAGCTGGCTCTTAGCTGCTCCGCCTTCTCCCGGCATCAGTGACGCTGTCATCTCGATCACTGTAATGTCACGGTTTGCAGGGAACATATCATCAATCAGTGGTGCAAGATAGTCTGCTGTCTCACATCCAACAGATCCACCACCAAGAATAACAATCTTTCTTCCCGGATATTTTCTTCCTGCAAGAACGTCATCGGCTGTCATTGTCTGCTTAAATACTTTGAATGGAGGAATTTCCTTCGGAACTGCTCCTGTAGAACAGACAACCTCATAATCCTTAAATTCTCCCGCAAGCATTTCCGGTGTTACTTCGCAGTTCATACGAACTTCAATTCCTTCATTTCTCAGACGACGTGCCATGAATTTGATTACTTTACAAAGTTCCTGCTTGGCGATTGGAACTGCTGCAAGTCTTAAGAGTCCTCCGAACTCACCACTCTTTTCGCAAAGAACAACCTCATGTCCGCGTTTCTTGGCAACATAAGCCGCTTCCATTCCTGCCGGACCTGCACCGATCACAAGAACTTTCTTCTTCTCATCTGCTTCTTTGATCTCGTCAGACTCTACAGATGGATTCACTGTACAGCTGATCGGATTACCAAACATGATTCCTGTCAGGCAACGTCCACATCCGATACATGGACGGATATCATCTGTCTTTCCTTCTGCAGCTTTATTAACAAATTCACTGTCACACAGGTTCGGACGACCGATCATACAGATATCTGTCTTTCCGTTTGCGATAAGTTCTTCCGCTACCCATGGTTCATTGATTCTTGCAACTGTAGATACCGGAATGTTCACATGCTTTCTGATCTCCTCACTTGCGTGTGCATGCGGTGCCGGTGATGTACCAGGTGCAGGCATGGAGCTTCCTCTCTTGATTGTATTTCCTCCGGAAACATGGATAAAGTCAACACCTGCTTTTTCAAGCTGTTTGGATACATAGATCATATCGTTCAGTGTCAGACCACCTTCACTGTACTCATCTCCGGAAATGCGAACATCAATGATGAAATCATCACCACAAAGTTCACGGATCTTTGCAATTACTTCAAGTGTCAGTCTGAGACGTCCGTTAATGTCTCCGCCGTACTCATCTGTTCTCTTATTATAAAGTGGTGTAAGGAATCCACCGAGCAGACCATGCGCATGTGCACACTGAATCTCAACTCCGTCTCCACCTGCAATTTGGAAACGGCGTGCAGCCTCCCCGAACTGCTGAACAAGTACATGCAATTCTTCAACAGTTACTGCTCTCGGTGCTGATTTTGCATAATAAGGACCGACATTGGACGGTGCGATCAGCTGAGGCGTTCCCGGAATTGGAAATGCCATATAAGCCGGATGGAATAACTGTGCTAAGATCTTCGTATCATACTGATGCACTGCATCTACCAGTTTCTTCCATCCTGGAATATAAGAATCATCATAGATTGACATATCTCCCGGCAAGTATGTATATACCGGCTCTACTGTCGTAACTTCTGTAACGATCAGTCCGACTCCACCCTTCGCTCTGGCTGAATAATGCTCAACCAACGCATCTGTCACATAGCCTTTATCTGCCATGTTTGTGGAAATCGGCGGCATAAAGATTCTGTTCTTTACCGTTGTCTTTCCAATCTTAATTGGTTCAAATAAATGTGGAAAATATTCATTCATTTTCTGTTCCTCCAATTTGTTTTCTTCCGTTCTTTTGTCTTACGATTATTTTAACTTATAATCATTTCTGCTTCTGTGTATATCTTAACTTTAGACATTGAATACTGACGAATCTTTTTATCCAGTAAATCCATTGCAAGAAGAACACCTTCTGTGTCAGATATTCTCATTTGTACCAGCTTTAGATCCTGGTATATATAGTCAGGAATCATACCAAATCCGACAACTTTCACTTCCTGTGGGATGTTCACTCCATACTTTCGAAGCGCCGTCAACGCACCGATTGAAATCTGTTGATTTTCAAATAAAATTCCTTGCGGAAGCGGATTTTTTCTCAACCAGTCTAACAAAGTCTCCGTTATCTTTGGAATTTCATCTCCAAGATCAAGAATATGTTTTGCAGATGCAGTATCTTCGTTAGACTTTGTATTTAAAAATGCTTCTTTACGAACTCGATAATTATAATTATCTTTCCCTGTGCAGAAATAATAAATATCTGATGCACCTTCCTTGTACAGATAATCCACAGCACTTTTTAGCATTTGTCTATTGTCTGCACATACACTGCTATACCGACTATCTGGAAGTTCACAGTCATAAAGAACCAATGGTTTTTTGATTCTTTCAAGCAGGTTTTGATCTTCTTCTTTTAATTCGGTTCCAAAAAGAATAACGCCTGCCACAAAATCCATATTACATTCCGTAATTACTGCTTCTGTTTGCGCAATGTCATCATTTAAATACGTCACTCCATAAAGATATCCAAGTCTTCTTGCTTCAGAATCAAATGTAGCAAGTACATCTGACCAGAGATCTGTTTCTGAATTACACGTAGCACCTTTGCTGTGATTAACGATCACTATTTTGATCATCTGATTCGCCGGATGGCCAGACACTGTAACGATATTCTCTTTTACCGGAATCACTCCGTTATTCTTCTTCATTTCTTCCAGACATTCCAAAACCATTCTTCTGGTTTCTTCATTGACTCCCGGCTTTCCGTTTACTGCAAGCGAAACTGTCGCTTTGGAAACTCCGAGATGCCTTGCAATGTCTACCATCTTTATCTTCATGTGTGATGCCTCGTTTTTTCTAGATTGTAGTAAAATTAATTTCAAAATCGTCATATATTCAAACTTTAACTATTTCTGAAAATGAATACTGTTCGTAATCATTAATTCTTATATTCCTTTATTATCCTATATAACTCATTGTTTTATTATAACAAACTATCTTGAAATAAGACAGTTTTTTGTGGGTAATATTTATGGATTAAAATATTTATGGATTATATTTTTGTTGCTCTTCATTTCATACCTGTAGCTATGAACACATTTTTAGGAAAAATAAAAAATAGACAATGAACACTTTAAATTGCGAACATTGTCTATTTTCAACCTTTGATTTTACTGGGATTCTTAGAATTTACCAGCCTTTGCAGCTTCTTCTACAGCAACTGCTACAGCAACAGTCATACCAACCATCGGGTTGTTTCCTGCTCCGATAAGTCCCATCATCTCAACGTGAGCCGGTACAGATGAAGATCCAGCGAACTGTGCATCAGAGTGCATACGTCCCATTGTATCTGTCATTCCGTAAGAAGCCGGTCCAGCTGCCATGTTGTCTGGGTGAAGTGTACGTCCTGTACCACCACCTGAAGCAACTGAGAAGTATTTCTTTC